>Ga0116225_1000502_pt1 | contig 30061 bp, 23 predicted proteins | sample Sb_taG_8_FD_88968 | JGI IMG/M metagenome (GOLD analysis project Ga0116225, IMG submission 88968) | Peat soil microbial communities from Weissenstadt, Germany - Sb_50d_c_BC metaG | ecosystem: Environmental > Terrestrial > Soil > Wetlands > Peat | place: Germany: Weissenstadt | collected 2010-09-21 | reverse complement strand
TCTGCTCGGTCTGCCGGACAGCACACCGAACCCCCATCTGTGGTATTCGCCGACCACGATGCCTGCCGTTGCCGCGGCGATCACCAACGATCTTGCTGCGTTGCAGCCAGCACACGCCGCATACTTCAAGGCCAATCTGCGGACGTTCGACAACTCGCTGAAGCCGTGGCTGCGAGCGCTCGCACAGTTCAAAGCCGCTTACCCGGGCACCCCCGTGGCGGTCACCGAGCCGGTGGGCGACTACCTGATGGCGGCCGCCGGCGCCCGCGTCCTCACGCCGTTTGTGCTCCAGGCCGACGTGATGCACGGTGTGGATCCCTCGCCGCAGGACGTCGCGCTGGAGAGCAGCCTGCTCAGGAATCACCGAGTATTGGTATTCATCTACAACCAGCAGGTTGTCGATTCGCTCACCGAGTCCTTCCTGAGCCAGGCCAAGCGCTACGGCATTCCGGTCGTGGGTGTGTATGAGACGATGCCGACGCCCGGATACGATTACCAGTCCTGGATGCTCGCCGAAGTTCAGGCACTGCGCCGGGCCGTGGCCGATAATGCATCGACTGAGAAGCTGTGATGGCGCGAGAACAACTTGCCGTGCCCGGCACTGAGATGCTCGCTATGGACGGCATCACGGTGCGGCTAGCCGGGCGAGACGTGCTTGCAGATGTCAGCTTCACCATCAACTGCGGCGAGTTCGTCGGGCTGATCGGGTCCAATGGGGCGGGAAAAACGACCCTGCTCCGGGTTGTGCTCGGCCTGCAGACGGCCGTGGCTGGTTCGGTCCGGATTGGCGGCGAGCCCAGGGGGCGACGCAACTCGCTGCTCGGCTACGTCCCGCAGAAGATCCTGCTTGATCCTGACATGCCGCTGCGGGCGCGTGACCTGGTTGGCCTCGGGCTCGACGGGCACCGGCTCGGCATCGGCCTGCCGTCAAAGAATCGGCGTCGGCTGGTCGAGGAGATGCTCAGCGCGGTCGGGGCCGAGCGCTTCGCCGACGATCGGGTGGGCAACTTGTCCGGCGGCGAGCAGCAGCGGGTTCTGATTGCGCACGCGCTGATCAGCAGACCAGCCCTGCTGCTGCTGGACGAGCCACTCGCGAACCTGGATATCCGCAGCGAGCAGGAGATCGTGACGCTCCTGTCCAGGATCGCCAAGCAGCAGCAGATCGCCGTGCTGATCTCGGCGCACGAGATGAACCCGCTGCTACCGGTGCTGGACCGGGTTGTCTACCTGGCCGCGGGCCGGGCGGCCAGCGGCACAACCAGCGAGGTTGTCCGGACGGACGTGCTGAGCAAGCTGTACGGCCAGCACGTCGACGTGATCCGGGTGCACGACCGGATTCTGGTGGTTGCTGGCCGCACCGACGAGGCCGTTGCCGAGCATGAGCCGATCAGCGCCGTGGATCATGATCGGGCCGGGACAGTGCCCGATCCGGTTGGGGCCACGCCTGATCAGCTCGGCACCGCCCGTGAGCCGAGCGGAGCCGCGCTCGGCAGCGCATGACGGCATGAGCAGCTTCCTGAGCGCCATCTTCGAGCCTGGATTCTTCGGTAACCAGCCAGTCCAGGTGGCTCTGCTAGTCGGCGGCCTAGTCGCCCTGGTGTCCGGAGTGGTCGGCACGTTCACGGTGCTGCGCGGGCAGGCTTTCGCCGGGCATGCGCTTGCGGACGTCGGCGCCGCTGGCGGGTCCAGTGCTTTCCTGCTCGGGATTAGCCCGCTGTTCGGGTTCGTGGGGATCGGCGTGCTGGCAGCAGGGGTCATGGAAATGATCGGGATCCGGCGACCGCGCGGGCGTGACCTCGCGACCGGCATCGTGCTCGGAGCCGGGCTCGGGCTAGCCGCTCTGTTCCTTTATCTGGATGCGACGTTCAGTAACACCACGGGAGCGACGATTACGGTTCTGTTCGGCTCCATGTTCGTGATCAGCAGTTCGCTGATTCCGATGATCGCGATATTCAGCCTGCTGGCCCTTGCCACAGTCCTGGTCCTCTTCCGCCCGTTGTTGCTCAGCTCGGTCAGCAGCGACCTAGCCCGCACCCGCGGCGTCCCGGTTCGCCTGATTGGAGTGCTTTACCTGCTGGCGCTCGCGGTCGCCGTGTCGCTATCGGCCCTGACCATCGGCGCGATCCTGAGCACGGCACTGCTGATCGGCCCGGCTGCGGCGGCGCTCCGGCTGACCGGGAAGCCAGGCTTGGCGATGATCTTGTCGGCGCTGATAGGCCTGGTGGCCACCTGGCTCGGCATCCTGCTCGCCTATGACAGCTTCTACTGGCCACCGCAGCAGCATGGCTGGCCGGTCAGCTTCTTCGTGGTCACCCTGGTCTTCCTGTTCTATCTGCTGGCCCAGCCGCTCGGGCGAGCCCGCCTGGCTCGCAGCCAGCGATAGAGGCAGCAGACATGTTCGCGAGCTTCATGACGAGCACCTGGACGGTGGCAACCATCGCAGCGGTGGTTGCCGGCGTGGTGGGTTTCTTCATCGTGCTGCGGGGCTCGGCATTCGTAGCGGACGCGGTGCCGCAAGGCGCCTTCGCCGGCGCGGCTGGTGCCAGCTTGATCGGTGTGAACACCCTCGTCGGACTCGTCGTTTTCGCCCTGGCCGGTGCGCTTGGGATCGGCTGGCTTGGCCGCCGCAGCCGCCACGATGTAGCGACCGCCCTCGCCCTCGTCGTGATGCTCGGCCTCGGCGCGCTGTTCTTGTCCATGAGCAACGAGTACGCCCCAGAGATCTACTCGCTGCTCTTCGGCGAGGTGCTCGGAGTCAGCAGCAGCGAGGTCGCACCGGTTGCCGTGCTCGGGGCGGCGTGCATCGGAGCGATCCTGATCCTCTACCGCCCGCTGCTGCTGTCGTCGGTGATGCCGGAGCTCGGCGAAGCTCGTGGCATCCGCAGCGGGCGGGTGGAGACGTGCTTCCTGGTCGTGGTGGCGCTGGCGACCAGCATGGCGCTGCCGGTTGTTGGCGCTCTGCTGATCTTCAGCCTGATGATCGGCCCGCCTGCCGCGGCGCGGTCGTTTACCAGCAACCCGCAGTTCGCCCTGGTCCTTTCTGTCGTCATCGCGCTGGTCACCGTCTGGACCGCGATCGCGGCTTCATTCGTGTGGAACTGGCCGGTCGGATTCTTCGTCGGAACCCTCAGCGCGGTGTCTTACGGCGTTGGACGCGGCTGGGCTCATCGGCGCCGGACCCGTGCCGTGCCCAGCGACCAGCGCCAGGCGCTGGCCGCTTAACTGCCCGTGCGCCGCGCCATGGCGCCGCCAGGCCAGGAGGCCGCCGCTCACGGCGGCGACGCCGATAGCGGTGAGGTGCCCGACGGCGGCTACCTGAAGCTGGATCAGCCCATCGAAGATGTCGCCGACGAGAACCAGAATGGCGAAATCGATGAGCGCCGCGATCCTGGCCGGCCAGGACCCGAACATGACCGCGACCACGATGGCGGAGACCACCACGTAGGACGGCCCCACGTCGATGATGTTCCCGGCCGAGTGCGGCAGTAGGCCATGCGCCACCCGGTAAGCCTGGATTCCCTCGCTGACCAGCGTGCCGATCACGTGTCCTGCGGCGCAGATCAGCGCGATCAGCCAGTTGCCAACCGCCCGGTTCGCCCCGAACATGGCCAGCGGTATGAGCACGAGCCAGGCTATGAGCGACCGCTGCGAAAGATAGGCCGACGCCACGATGACGGCGACCGGGTCGTGCGTCAGGTTCGTCACGTTCGTACTGGCAAGTTGCAGCAGCCTGGCACCTTGGCGCGCCGATATCGTGGCGAGCACGATCTCACCGATCACGACACCGGCGAGGAAGATCCAGGCGACCAGGTACCGGGTGAAGAGGGTACGCCAGGATGGGGGAGTCCCGACGCCGGGGAGCTGCATGCGGCAAGGGTAGCCAGCACTACGGAATTGTCCGCAACGCAATGTCGTGCTGCGCAGTTCATTCGGGCGCGGAGACCCAGCTGGCGGGCTACGGATGGTCCGCAACCCAATGTCGTGCTGCGCCGTCTATCCAGGCGAAGCCAGCTGGCGGAAACCCCTGGAAGGAGAGCTGTCGATGCGGAAGCGAACGGCCGTTTCGACCGGAGTCACCGCGGCTCCCGGTGGCGTCTGGGTGTCGTTCAGGACCGGCATGCTGGGCGAGACGATTCTGCTCAGTCAGCAGCGGTTGCGAATGGTTAAGCGTCCTGGTGTTGGCAAGCCTGGCAACCTGTTTGGCTGGGTGATGTTCGCCAGCACCGAGTTCGCCGGCCACTCCCTCTACCTGGCCCGCGAGGACGGGATCATCGGCTGCCTCAATCCGGGGACCGGGTTCGTGAGAGCCCGCGGTCGGGTCGCTGGGCTGGCCGGGACCGGGCAGTTGCTCGGCGCCGGTCCGCGAGGGCGGGCGCTTTACGGACTGGCGGCGGCTGGGGTTATCGCCATTGCTCCGTCGGCCGCCTGCTAGCGCCTGACCTGGCTGGACAGCGGGTCCAGAACGGCGGCGACGCAGCAAGGAATCCCGGCGAAGTGCTTCGCGAGGATCGGCGGCTCCAGCAAGAGCGAGCTGACCATCAGCGCTCGGTCAGGGCAGGCCGACAAAGTCGGCCATCTGCTCGACCGCGTAGGCGAAGAAGTCGTCGGCCGGATCGACGCTGCCCACTAGCTGCCGGAACAGCTCGAAGCTGATCATGCCGAACAGCTGCGTCCAGGCGATCAGCGCGCGCGCGATCATGGGGCCAGGAACTCCTGGCGCGATCGCCGCGGCCACGTTGGCGGCCTGCTCGGCAAGCGTAGGCTGCAGTGGCTCGGAGGTCCGCCAGGGCGGGGCTGCTCGGTCTGCGGCGGCGTGGCCGTCGGGCGCCTTGCCGTCGGGTGCGGCCGCGTGGCCGTCGGGCGCCTTGCCGTCGGGTGCGGCCGCGTTGCCGTCGGGTGCGGAGCAGGCGTCGGCCAGCACTCCGCCGATGACCAGCGCGACCCGTCCGGCCGGTGTGATGGTTGCCTGCGGAGCCTGGTAGCCAGGAACCGGCGAGCCGTAGATCAGCGCGTACTCATGCGGATGCGCAAGTGCCCAGTTCCTGACCGCTCGACAGGTAGCCCGCCAGCGGCCTCGAATGTCGCCGCGCGGAAGTTCCCGCTCGGCCGCCTCCGCGCTGGCGCCGAGCGAGTCGTAAGCGTCGATGATGAGCACGGTCAATAGTTCGTCCCGGCTCGGGAAGTAACGGTAGATGGCCGAAGAAGCCATGCCAAGCTCGCGCGCCACCGCACGCAGCGACAGCTGCTGGGCACCGTGGATGGCCAGCTGCCGCCGCGCCTCTGCCTTGATCTCTGCGGTGAGCTCGGCCCTTGCTCGCTCCCGAGCCGTGCGGCTTGCTGTCCTGGCCATGCCGCCAAGTCTGACAGAAATCGAAGCAGTGATCAATAACAAGAGCACTGCTCTTGACAGATGGACGAATTCCGAACACACTGATCTATGTAGAGAGCAGTGCTCACAGTTATCCAGAGGAGCGCCAGATGTCCGCCAGCTCAGCCCACCGATATGTGATGCCAACCACGCCGACCGGCCGGTGGCTCGGCAGTCTGTTCAACACGACTGTCGCCGCGCTGACTCGGCACGGGATCAGCGTCTGGGGGAGCCGCGTTCTGTACGTGCGCGGCCGGACCAGCGGCGAGTGGCGGTCAACGCCGGTCAACCCGCTGTCGTACAACGGCCACCGCTATCTGGTGGCGCCGAGAGGCCATACGCAGTGGGTGCGTAACCTGCGGGTGGCTGGCGGCGGCGAGCTCCGGGTTGGCAAGCGTACCGAGCGCTTCACCGCAACCGAACTGGCCGACGAGCAGAAGCCGGAGATACTGCGCGCGTACCTGAAGCGGTGGAAGTTCGAGGTCGGCGTGTTCTTCGATGGGGTCGGGCCGGACGCGCCTGACGCCAAGCTGCTGGAGATGGCGCCCGGCTACCCGGTCTTCCAGATCACCTGAGTTCCATAATCGTGGAGGGTTGGCGGTGAATAGCCGCAGCTACCCTCTACGATCATGAAGTACCGGAGATCCTGACTTCGCCAGCTCGGCGGCAACGTCGCCGGGCAGAAGGCGATCGGCACGCGCCGCAGCGGCACGTCCGAGGAACAGATGCCGCGGCTGCGGATCGGCCGCGCGGAAGAACTTGATTTAATCGAATATCTGTTCGATAGTGTTCTCATGGGAGCCGCGGCCGCGCAGGTCATGTCGTTGCCGGAGGAAGATGTCCGGCGCTGGTCTGAGCCCGTGCTCGCTGGGGTCGCCGCGCCAGCCAAGGCCGCCGGGTCCGCCGCTTTCCTGGGCGGGCTCGGCGGCATCCTCGCCGGGGACGCGGTCAGGTCGGGCGGAGACATCGGCGCGGGCAGCGGCGTTCTTGCCGATGCGGATCTGCTGCCGGTGCTTCCCGCGCTCCGGGAACTGCTGCCAGGCGGCGCACTACAGCGCGGCTCGGTGGTGGCGGCAGGCGGTTGGAACCTGCTGTGCCTGGCACTTGCCGCGGGGCCGGTGGCTTCCGGTGCGTGGTGTGCGGCGGCCGGACTACCTCAGCTCGGGGTTCGCGCGGCGGCCGATGCCGGGCTGGATCCCGGTCGGCTGCTGTTGATCCCGGACCTCGGTCCGAACTGGCCACAGGTGGTTGCGTCGCTGCTTGATGGCTGCGATCTGGTCCTGCTGTCCCCGCCGGACCGGCCATCGGCTCAGGTACGGCGCAAACTGGAGGCTGCCGTCCGGCGCCACCGCGCCGTACTGCTGGTCGCGGGGGAGTGGGACGGAGCGCAGACCCGGCTGCGGGTGACCAGCCAGGAGTGGGCCGGGATCGGCACCGGGCACGGGCGGCTGCGGGCACGCATGGCGCAGGTAGTGGCGGACGGGCGCGGGGGCTGGTCCCGGCCACGGGTACGTCGACTGTGGCTGCCCGGACCGGATGGCTCGGTGACCATGGTTGCCGATGGTGCTGCGTTGACCTGCGCTACTGCCGGTACTGATGCGGGCGGTGACCTGGCCACAGCCTGGCTGGAGACGAGTGCCGGGTGACGGACGCGCGAAACTCGCTACGTCGAGTGCTGGTCGTGCGTTGCCCAGCCTGGCTTGCGGCGAGCCGGGGCGGGTCGGCGGACCGGGGCGGGTCGGCGGACCGGGGCGGGTCGACGGACTTGGGCGGGTCGACGGACTTGGCAGCCAGACCGGAAGCACGGGCAGCCAGACCGGAAGCACGGGCAGCCAGACCGGAAGCACGGGCAGCCAGACCGGAAGCACGGGTCCCGGAAGCACGGGCACCGGAAGCACGGGCACCGGAAGCACGGGCATTTGAGCAGGTAGTGAGCGCGGTGCAGGAGTTCTGCCCGCGGATCGAGGTACTGCGGCCCGGTATCTGCGCGCTCGGTGCCCGTGGTCCGGCCCGGTATTTCGGCGGGGAAGCCGAACTAGCGCGGAAGATCGTCGAGGCGGTGGTCCGGCTCGGGTTCGACTGCCGGGTAGGTATCGCCGACGGCATGTTCGCCGCGTTGCTGGCCGCGAGAACGGCACCAGCCAAGTATTCCCCGGCCGGAACCGCGCTGCCCGTGGTGCCCGCGCTGCCCGTGGTGCCCGCGCTGCCCGTGGTGCTTGTGCCGCCCGAGGCGTCGCCTGCTTTCCTTGCCCAACATCCGATCGCGGTGCTTGGCCAGCCGGAACTGACGGATCTGCTGTCCCGGCTTGGCATTAGAACGCTCGGTGAGTTCGCCGCATTGCCGGCCACCGAGGCTGAGTCCAGGTTCGGAGCACAAGGGTTGCTCGCGCACCGCCTGGCCCGCGGGCTTGATCCTCGTCCGCTGGCCACCCGCCCGCCATCAGCCGACCTCTCCGTCCAGATCGAGTTCGATCCTCCGGCCGAGCAGTCCGAGCCGGTAGTGTTCGCCGCTAAGTCGCTCGCCAGCGAGTTGCATTCCCGGCTGGCCGCGGGGGGGCTTGGCTGCGTCCGGATGCAGGTACAGGTGACCTGTGAGGACGGCCGGGAGATCAGCAGGCTATGGCGGCACGACGGGCTACTTTCTGAACTTGCTGTAGCCGAGCGGGTGCGCTGGCAGCTCGATAGCTGGCGAACCGGACAGAACGCCCGCGGCATTGCCAGGAATGGATCGGCTCCGGGCATGATCATGGGCCGTTCCCCGCTGATCTCGGCGGGAAACGACCCACGATCAAGCGGCGGCCGGGAGATCGACGACGCACGAATGGGCGACGGAATCTCGCCTGGCGGGATCATCGCGCTGCGGCTGATCCCCGATCAGCTGGTCCACGACTCGGGTCGCCAGCTCGGCCTGTGGGGCGATGTGGTGGCGAGTGATCGGGTCGCCAGGGCGGCGATCCGAGTGCAGGCCATGCTTGGTCATGGCGCGGTGCATCAGCCGGTCCTGGCTGGCGGTCGCAGCCCGGCCGACCAGGCGCTGCTGGTGCCCTTCGGCGACACACAGGTTTCCCAGCTGCCAGCTGACCGGCCCTGGCCTGGGCAGATCCCGGCACCAGCCCCGGCTACGGTCTATCCGACGCCGCGATCAGCCACCGTGACGGACAACTCAGGAGCCATGGTGACCGTCACGGGGCGCGGGGAGGTATCCGCCACCCCGACCCGGCTTTCGATAGCCGACCGCCCGCCACTGATGATCACCGCCTGGACCGGACCGTGGCCAGTCACCGAACGGTGGTGGGATCCAGAGCATGCCTGCAGGAAAGCCAGGTTCCAGCTGGTCACCGCTGACGGGAGTGCCTGGCTGGCAGTCGTCCAGGATCAGCGCTGGCTGATCGAAGCCGGCTACGACTGACCGGAAACCCGGTGTGACCACGAGGGGATTTCGGTCACCTAGTCAGCCCAGCCCAGCGAACAGCTCGTCGAAGCTAATCTCCAGCCGGCTCATGGTGATCGCGGTGCGAGAGCAGCTTCGAAGGTCCGGCGGTGTCGCAGCAGCCCGCGCCGGGCGCGTCGTGGTCGTGGTCTGGGCCAAAGGACCTCACCCTTCAGGTCCGAGGTCCTGCTATTGACCGCCGGAATGCCCTGGGCGCAGGAGTCAATTAATTACATGTTGGGTGTATTGGCTCTGGTAGCTGCACCCGCGCGGTATGTGCGGTTGCGCGCAGGGGCCGCTTCGTACACGGACCGGTGCCGGCAAGACGCCGCGAACCAAAGGACGGTGAGAACCCGAGGGAAAGGTTCTTCCCTTACCGCGATCTGCCGAGCATGGCTGACTGCCGCGTACGTCCCTGATCGGTATTGCTGGGGCGCTGCTCGGCGGCTGGGTGGCCACAAAGCTGTTCCACATTCACACCCTGAACGGGTTCTTCAACCTGTCCACTTGGCTCACCGCCATCGTGGGGGCAGCCGTCCTGCTGCTCGCCTACCGCCTGATCACCAGCCGGTCCGGCCGGTCTGGCCGGTTCGCACATCGCTGAAAGATGCTGGGGTGTGTCCAGCTCACGGAGCTGGCCCTGCCGGTTTGCCAGCTGTCGGCAACCACGAAACGCCCCCATCGGTGAGTGCCTGACTGGCAGTTGTCCAGGATCGTCGCTGGCTGATCGAAGCCGGCCACGGCTAGAGGCGAACCCGGCGGTCCACACGCTGGCGCTGAGTTGGTGGCTGGCCTCCACCGGCCGAGCGATGTTGCGTACCAATGCTGGGCGCCGCAGTTGAATAGCAGCCGACCGCCCATTGCGACCGTCCACACTACGACGTAGGGTGTCCCGCCCAGCTGATGCGGCTGCCCCGGCTATCCGCCCGATTCGTACGAAAGCCCGCGCCAGCAGCCCGAACGCGACGCCCAGCCCGCCTGGGGCAAGCGCGATGAAGAAACCTGCCGGTCCGGCCAGTTCCGCAGCTGCGGTAGCCGAGCAGGCGGTGACGGCAGTCAGCCTCGCAGTCACTTCGGTCGGCTCGATAGCAGGATCAGTCGTCATCTATGCCCGGCCCGGATCAGCGTGCGGTTGCCTGTTAGCGGTGGCAGGTCAGCTGGTCGCCGGACTGAATCGAGAGTGCAGGATCGATGATCGAATATAAATTCGATCATCGATCTATTTTGTCAGTACCTCTCGCTATGATGGTCGAAGACCAGTGGACAGGCCGAGCAGCGAGAGGAGGTGGCCACGATGCCAGGCGCAGACCGCGAAATGCCGACGGAGACCGCCCTGGTGAATGCTGATCAGGCGATCGGCGATGATGTCGTGGCCGCAGAGTTGCTGCAGGGTCTGTCCTGGTCATGGGAGCTGGATTTCGAGACTCTGCTAGCCGCGCTGAACGACCCGGCACCGTGGAACCGTCCTGCGCGCAGCGCTGGATCCGCCAGCCAGACCGACACCGCCACTGTCATCGACGCGGCCTCTGCTCCGGGCTCCGGTGCGGTCGACGCGGCCGCTGCTGGCGCCAGCGCCGTCGACCCCAGCAATGACGGCGCAGTTGATGCGGCTGACGGTGATGGTGCCGCGGACGGTGGTGACACTGACAGCGCCGATGCGGAACTAGCGGAACTGATGGAGGCGATCGAGGCGGGACGGACCCGCCAGGTGCCGCTCTCGGTGGCAGCCGGGCGCGTCGCGGAGTCCCTCCCACCAGGCCCTGATCTGACAGGTTGGTTGGCGACCAGCCCGGTCGGCGACCTGGAGGATGGCGCGCTGGCCGGAGTGGCTGCGGCGTATCGTCGGCTGGCGTCCTGGGCACAGGCCGGGGAACTCGCGGCGGTTGCCCAGATCGCGTCCCGATCTGCGGCAGCCGACGACAAGATTGGCGTCGGTGCCGAGGGCCGCCCGACCAGGATGCCTGACGAAGCTTGTGCGCAGATCTCGCTGGCGCTGACCATGTCGCAGTGCGGTGCGTCCTGGTGGACCGATCTGGCGATCACTCTGAATTGGAAGCTGGCGGCGACCGGTGCCGCGTTGCGGGCAGGTGAGATCGACCTGTCGCGAGCACGCCTGATCGCCGAGGCCACCGGACCGCTGGATGAAGACACCGCTCGGGTGGTCGAGGCACGGGTTCTGCCGGCCGCTGGGCATCAGACGACCGCCCAGCTACGCGCTGCTCTTCGCCGTGCCGTCATCGCCGCTGACCCCGAGGGAGCAGACCGGCGCCGGGAGGAAGCTGAGCGCAGAGCAAAAGTCAGCCTGTACCCAGATCATGAAGGCACCGCATCGCTGGCGGGGTACAGCCTGCCTGGCACCAGGGCCGCCGCGGCCATGGCCCGGATCAGCGCTCTCGCTCGCGCGATGAAGGCCTCCGGCGCTGGCGGCGGCATCGACCTGCTCCGCGCTCATGTGTTTCTCGGTCTGCTGCTCGGCACCCTGCCCTACATACCGCCTGCCCCCGAGAGCCCGCCCGACCAGCCGGGACCCGACGGCTCGCTCGCTCGGCCGGGACCTGGCGGCTCAGACCGGCCGGGATCCGATGTACCAGGATCCGGCGGCTCGCCCGACCAGCAAGGACCCGATGGACCGGCTGCCGGTCCAGATCGGGATCCCGACGATCCTGGTCCCAGCCAACCCGACCCTGATTGTGGCGACGAGTGCCACCTTGATGACGACCCGTGCTCCCCGGCCGCCAACCTGCTCGACTCAGATGATGAAGACGATGGCTGGGCCGACCCCCGGCCAGCGCCAGCTTGGCCAGAGGTAACGGCGTTCCTGCCACCCGCACCGCCCGCCATGGGAGACCTGCGGCCTGGCTCCGGTGGGCTGCTCGATCTGACTCTGCCTTGGGCCACTCTGGCCGGTGAGTCGGCCGAGCCCGGCCACCTCAGTCGGATCGGCCCGATCACGCCTACCCAGGCGTGTCACCTCGCTGACCTCGCTGCCAGCGACACCACCGTTCAATGGCGCATCATCCTGACCAACCCGGTCGGCCAGGCCAGGGCGGTCGCTCGCCTCCCACGGGCATCGGTTCGGGCCGGGCCTGCGGCGCCGTCCGCTGACCCGGATGTCTCAGCTGGGCTGGTCGGGCGCGTCACCCTGACCATCTCCGAGGAAGCATTGAGCCGGCCTCCGCCCCCTGCGGCGCCGGTCATCCTGGCCCGGACACTGCGAGCCGCTGCGCAGGCAGCCAGCCGTGCCGCGGAGCAAGCCGCAGCCGACGCCTTCGCCGACAGCGGTTGCGCACACACGGAGGCCAGCCCTGCTTACCGGCCTCCGCCCCGGCTCAAGGAGAAGGTCACCGCTCGGGATGTCACCTGCAGGTTCCCGACCTGTCGGCAGCCCGTCTGGCGGTGTGATCTCGACCACACGATTCCTTTCGGCCAGGACGGCCAAGGCGGCCGGACATGCGCCTGCAATCTCGGCGGGCTTTGTCGGACTCATCACCAGCTCAAGCAGCACCCCGACTGGAACCTGACTCAGCCCTCACCAGGTCACTTCCAGTGGACCACCCCGACTGGCCGCGCCTACGCGACCGGACCTGACAGCTACCCGGTCTAAGCGGGGGTAGCAGCGATGGGATGGGACAACCCGCCGGTGCCGTGGCGAGAGTTTGAGCGACGCCTGTCCTGGCGACCGGGTACCGGGGGAACAGCGGAGGCAGACGATAACGGCAGGCCAGCGCAGGTCGGTGGTTCTGGAGCAGGTGGCTCTGGGACAGGCGGGTCGGGCGGTAGCGGGTCCGCGCGGAGCGGGTCGGGCCAGAGCGAGACGGAGGGCCGGAGCGGGACCGAGGGCGAGAGCGGTGCGGGAGGCCTGAGCCGGGCGGGCGGAAGCGGGACTGCTGGCCGGAGCGGGACGGAGGGCCGGAGCGGGACGAGCCGGGCCGGAGCTGAGCAGGACTCCCAGATTCCCTGGGCAGAACTGCACTGCCACTCGTCTTACAGCTTCCTCGATGGCGCGTCCGGCCCGGCCGACCTGATCGAAGAGGCTGCCGAACGCGGTCTGACAGCCATCGCCATTACCGATCACGACGGCATGTACGGAGTACCGCAGTTCGCCCAGTCGGCGGCTCGCTTGCGGGGGACCGAACTGCGGACCGTCTTCGGTGCCGAGCTGAGCCTGGATATTCCTGGAGCGGTGAACCGCGCCCCTCCCCGCCGCGGCGCGGTGAGCATGGGTGTTGGTGCGGTGAGCACGGGTGTCGGTGCGGTGAGCACTCACGGGGGCGTGGTGCCGCCGAGGCCGGGAACACCGAGGGCTGGCATCCCCGATCCGGTCGGGCGGCATTTGCTAGTGCTGGCCCGCGATCCTGAGGGTTACCGGCGGCTGTGCGAGGTGATCAGTGCAGCTCATCTCGCCGGGGGAGAGAAGGGCCGTCCCGAGTACGACCTCAAGGTCCTGGCGGAGGCTCATGACGGGCACTGGGTTATCCTCACCGGCTGTCGTAAGGGGGCCGTGCCCGCAGCGCTGGGGTCGGCCGGGGGGCTGGGGTCGGCCGGGGGGCTGGGGTCGGCCGGGGGCCTGGGGTCGGCTGGCGGGCTGGACGCGGCGGCGGAACTGCGGGTGCTGATCGACATGTTCGGTCGCGACAACGTGATGGTCGAGCTGATCGATCACGATCAGCCGGACGACGACGAGCGGAATGACGCGCTCTTCGCCCTAGCCCAAAGCTCCGGTCTCGGTGTGATCGCGACGAACAACGTGCACTACGCGACGCCGGCGCAGGCTCGGCTTGGGCAGGTGCTCGCCGCGATCAGGGCCCGCAGCAGCCTGGATGAGATGGACGGCTGGCTGGCCGCGTCCGGAGCGGCCTACATCAGGTCCGGCGCCGAGATGGCGCACCGGCTGCGCCGTTACCCGGGAGTGAGGGAGCGGACTGTCGAGCTGGCCGCCGAGTGCGCGTTCGACTTCAAGGTGATCGCGCCTAAGCTGCCCGATTTCCCGGTACCAGAGACCCACAACGAGATGAGCTGGCTGCGTGTCCTGGTCGCGCGCAAGGCCCCGCAAAGATACGGCCCCGAAACCGCCGAACGCATCCCCGGTGCCTATCGCCAGATCGAGCGCGAACTCGGCGTCATCCGTCAGCTCGGATTCGCCGGCTACTTCCTGATCGTGCACGACATCGTGGAGTTCTGCGAAAAGAACGGCATTCTCTGCCAGGGACGTGGTTCGGCCGCCAATTCGGCCGTCTGCTATGCGCTGGGCATTACCAGTGTTGATCCCGTTATGCATGGATTGTTGTTTGAGCGGTTTCTCTCCGCAGGCCGGGACGGCCCGCCGGACATCGACCTGGATATCGAGCACCGCAGGCGCGAGGAGGTCATCCAGTACGTCTACCGCGCCTACGGAAGACAGCGGGCCGCGCAGGTGGCGAACGTGATCTGCTACCGGCCGCGGATGGCGCTGCGCGACGCAGGCCGGGCGCTTGGTTACTCGCCAGAAGAACAAAACCGGTGGTCACGGCAGGTCGGGCCGCGGCAGTACGCGGCCGGGCAGCCGGTCCCGCCCGATGCCGGCGTCCCCGAGCCGGTCGTCGAACTGGCGATGCGGATGCAGCAGCTACCCAGGCACCTGGGCATTCACTCCGGCGGGATGGTGATCTGCGACCGGCCGGTCGGCGAGGTGTGCCCGGTGGAGTGGGCGCGGATGCCGGGCCGCACGGTGCTGCAGTGGGACAAAGACGACTGCGCGTACGCGGGCCTGGTCAAGTTCGACCTGCTGGGGCTTGGCATGCTGACCGCGCTGCGGGACTGCTTCGAGCTGGTTGAGGCGGCGCACGGTATCCGGTGGGACCTGCCTTCGATCCCGCAGTCCGATCCCGGGGTCTACGACATGCTGTGCGAGGCCGACACCGTCGGGGTGTTCCAGGTCGAGTCGCGTGCTCAGATGGCTACTCTCCCGCGGCTGCGGCCGAGGGAGTTCTATGACCTCGTGGTGGAGGTGGCGCTGATCCGCCCCGGCCCGATCCAGGGCGGCTCGGTGCACCCGTACATGCGCCGCCGCCGTGGTGATGAGCCGCCGGACCTGCCGCACGAATCGATGCGCCAGGCGCTGGGCAAGACGCTCGGGGTGCCGCTGTTCCAAGAGCAGATGATGCAGATCGCGATCGACTGCGCCGGGTTCTCCGCCACTGAGGCCGATCGGCTGCGCCAGGCGATGAGCTCCCGCCGCGCCCCGGAACGGATCGAGGAACTGCGCGCCAGGCTGCTTGACGGAATGGCCGAGCGGGGGATCTCCGGCGACATCGCTGAGGACATCTATCACAAGATCCTGGCGTTCTCTAACTACGGCTTCCCTGAGTCGCACGCGATCAGCTTCGCCTACCTGGTCTACGCCAGTGCCTGGCTGAAGTGTTACTACCCGGCCGCGTTCACCGCCGCCCTGCTCCGAGCCCAGCCGATGGGGTTCTATTCACCGGCCAGCCTGATCAGCGATGTCCGCAGGCACGGCGTCGAGGTCCGTGGCGTCGACGTCAACGCCAGCGCCGTACTCGCGGTGCTTGAGAGCCCCGCGAAGAGCCTAACCATCGGCGATAACGGCTCGCCCGGCGTCAGTCCAGCCACCGAACGGCCAGTGCCATCCGGGGGACTCGTGTCTGCTGCTGCGACCCCCGGTGGTGACACAGCGTCAGTGCCATCCGGGGGACAACCAGTCCCGCGCCAGCCGGCCATCAGGATCGGCCTGTCCGAGGTGCGTAACCTGGGATCACGGGCCGCCGCCGAGATAGTCGCTGGCCAGCCGTACTCCGATCTTGAGGATTTCGCCCGGCGGACGGCGCTGCCCGCCCCGGCGCTTGAGGCGCTGGCGACGGCCGGGGCGTTCGGCTGCTTCGGGATCGCCCGGCGCGAGGCGCTGTGGGCGGCCGGGGCGGCGGCGGCGATCAGGTCAGGGCAGCTTCCCGGTACCACCGTGGGCCTGATGTCCCCGCCGCTGCGGGCAATGACGGCAGCAGAAGAGACGTTCGCCGATCTGTGGGCAACCGGGACCTACGGGACGCATCCGATCGAGCACATTCGTGAACTGCTGGCCGAGCGCGGGGTATCCCCGGCTTCAGCGCTGAAGACAGCGCGGTCCGGGGCCGCCGTCGTCGTTGGCGGCCTGGTCACGCACCGGCAGCAGCCGGGAACCGCGCGCGGTGTGGTCTTCCTCAGCTTGGAGGACGAGACCGGCATGGCGAACGTGATCTGCCCGCCGGACGTGTGGCAGCGGTACCGCAGGATCGGGGTGGATGCCAGCGCGCTGCTGGTGTCCGGACGGGTGGAACGGCTCGACGGGGCGGTCAGCCTGCTCGCCACCGGCCTGCGGCGGCTGAGAGTTGTCGCCGCTGCCCGCAGCCGCGATTTCCGCTGACCGCGGCTAGGCGGACCGGTCAGCCAAGCGTCCGCGGGTCGGGTCGGCGTCGGTGCCGATCAGGCTGAGCTTGAGCCTGATCTCGTCGGCTGCGGGGTCACGCAGCTCGTCGAGCAGGACCAGCGCCTGTTGCCACGAGTCGCGTGCGTGTTCAGGACGGCCGACCGCATTCTGGGCATCGCCAAGATGCGTCAGCGCTTCGCTCTCGGCAAACCGGTCACCAACCCGGCGACTTACGTCGGCGGCGCGAACGCAGCAGGTAATCGCCTTGGCATGATCGCCGAGGCGCTGGTAGGCATGGCCGAGGCTATCCAGGGTCGAGGCTTCGCGTCGCAGGTCGCCAAGCATCCGGCTGATGCGCAGAGCCTCCTGGCACGGGGCCACGGCTGCCTCGTAATCGCCGAGCTGGATCCGGCACCAGCCGATCGCGTTGAGCGCTGCCGCCAAGCCGAGCCGGTCCCCGGCCGCCCGTTCCAGGTCCAGCACCTGCTCGGCATAGCCGAGTGCCTCAAGGTACCGATGCTGCCGCTCGAAGGTGTGCGCGACATTGAGCAAGCAGCGCGCCTTCGCCGCCTGATCGCCGAGCCGCTCGAACAAGATGGCGGCCTGGTGCAGGTGAACTCGCGCCTCCTCGGATGACCCGAGCCGCGAGTAGGCACATCCGAGGCTGCGGTTCACGTAGGCCTGTCCGGCCTGATCGCGAAGACGCTGAGCTGCCGCGAGCCCGATCCGCTGCGTCATCTCCCAGTCGCTCCAGTACCCACACATGTCCAGGTAGTTCGCCAGCATGCAAGGAAGCTGCCAGGCGTGGGAGTCGAAGCCAAGCTCCGCTGCCTGTGCAGTCACGGCCAGCAGCACCCGGTGTTCGGCATCGAACCACGCCAGCGCCTCGCCGCGGTCGGCGAAGCACTCGCGAATCGTGTCGCGCCCGGGCGGCGACAGGTTGACCGAATGCCGGACCGGGTCGACCAGCACAGATGCGTCACTCGCGGCGTGCAGATAGTAATCGAGCGCGCGGTGAACGGCGGCGGCGCTGTCGGTGGTGCCGTCGTCAATACTGCTCTCGTCATCGGCGGCCTGGGCTAGGTCCATCGCGTAGGCACGCAGCAGGTCGTGATTGACATACCGGTGCTGGGCATGCTCGCGCAGCAGCCCGGCCCGGATCAGCTCGTCGAGCAGCCTCCTGGTCCCGCTTGGCGCCAGGCCAGCGAGGCTGGCGGCGGCCGGGAAGCTGATGTCCGGGCCGGGATGCACGGCAAGCAGGCGGAACAAGCGCGCGGCTGGCGGGCTCAGGCTGCGATAGGACCAGGAGAACACCGCGCGCACGTCGCTGGCCGGGTCGCCGGCATCCAGTGCGTCGAGTCTTTCTCGCACATCGCGCAGTTCAGCCGCCAGCGTGGCCAACGACATATCCTGCCGAGCCGCGGCGCGCGCCGCCACCACGCTGAGGGCAAGCGGCAGGCCGGCGCAGAGTTCGGTGAGCCTGACCGTCGCAGCAGGCTCGGCGCTAACCCGCACCTGGCCGAGGCGGCCGACCAGCAGGTTGACTGCCTCCGCCTCGGTCAGGACATCGAGGGTCACCAACTGCGCGCCGTGGGAGGCGACAAGGCCGGCCAGTTGACTGCGGCTGGTAACCACTGTCAGGCAGGTCGGATTGCCCGGCAGCAGCAGGCGCACCTGTTCGGCGTCGCGTGCATTGTCTAGAACGACCAGCATGGCGCGGTCGGCGAGAATACTGCGATACAACGCTGCTTGCTGCGCCAGCCCGACTGGTCGGTGAGCCGGCTGGACGGCAAGCGCGTCGAGGAAGCCGTGCAGAGCGGCGGCCGGAGATAGCGGCTCGCCGACCGGGCTGTATCCGTGCAAATCCGCGTAGAGCTGACCGTCGGGAAAGTGTTCAGCTACCTGGTGCGCCCAGTGGACAGCGAGAGCGGTCTTGCCTATCCCGGCGGTTCCGCCGATCGCTGCGATCGCCATCGCGTGGCTTGCGGCCTCGGTCTGGGCAAGCAGCAGATCCAAGGTCGCCAGTTCCCTTGTCCTGCCAGTGAAGTGCCTGACCGCGGCCGGCAGCTGGCGTGGCACCACTGGTGCCACGCCCGCTGACGGATCAAGGGCCCAGCGGCTGCCCGGCAGCTCAGCGCTGACTGGCAGGCCGTGTGCCGCCTGGGTCAGCTGGTCGCGCGCGGCGCCCGACAGCCCAAGCCCGTCGGCAAGCAGCCGAACGGATCGGGTGAATGGCGTGCCCGTATGACCGCGCTCCATGTCGCTGATCGCCCGGATACTCAGCCCGGATCGCTGCGCGAGCTCTTCCTGTGTCAATCCCGCGGCAAGACGGCGGCTACGCAGCAGCGAACCGAAGACCTGATCGGGGTCGGGGCTAGAACTCACCACGTCACCGCCTCAAGGCCTGCGGACTGCTTTGCCAGGGTTCATCGAGTCTGGCACATCGGCATTCCGCCGGTCACCTGGCGGCAGCCCGATGCGGGACTACTGCCCGATCCGGCGCCGTGGCATTCTTGGTGCCAGCGGGCGGCGCGAGCCAGCGGCGGCCTGAAGGCCGCGCGGCCGAGATTGCCGCGCACAGGACTGTGGAGTAGCGGGTGACGACGACGTTCGGTGACGTGGCCGTGTGTGTGCGCGATGATTACGTGGCGACGGTCGAGATCCGGCGCCCGCCGGACAACTTCTTCGACGCTGCGCTCATCGGGTCGCTGGCAGACGCCTACGGCTGGCTCGATGAGCAGGCGGTCACGCGCGCGATCGTACTCTGCTCGGAAGGCAAGCACTTCTGCGCCGGCGCGGACTTCACCGGTCGCTCGGACCGCGCCGGCCAGGTCGGTGCGAGCCGCAGCGCCCGCAAGCTTTACGACGAAGCGGCGCGGCTGTTCGATGCGCGGATCCCGGTGGTCGCGGCGGTGCAGGGCGCTGCGGTTGGCGGCGGCCTCGGCCTGGCCTGTGCAGCCGACTTCCGGGTAGCGAGCCCGCAGGCCAGGTTCTGCGCGAACTTCGCCCGGATCGGGTTGCACCATGGGTTCGGGCTGAGCGTCACGCTGCCGGCCATCGTCGGCCAGCAGCGGGCGCTCGACTTGCTCTACACCGGGCGCCGGGTGGGCGGCGAGGAAGCCGTCCGGCTCGGACTTGCCGACCGGCTGGCCAGTCCGGCCGAGCTGCGCGCCGCCGCGCACGAGTTCGCCGCCGAGATCGCCGCGTCGGCACCGCTGGCCGTGCGGTCGATCCGGGCGACGATGCGGGCTGGCCTGGCAGGCCGGGTGCGGCTGGCGATTGATGCCGAGCTGGCGGAGCAGGAGCAGCTGTGGCAGACGGCGGATTTCGCCGAGGGCATCCGCGCGTCGGCCGAGCGCAGGCCGCCGCGGTTCGATGGCCGATGACGCAGCAGCGATGACGCAGCAAGCAGCCGACGTCCTGGCGGAGCTGCGGCAGTGGATCGCCGCCAGCTGGGATCCTGAACTCAGCCTTGCGGACTGGCGGGGGCTGCTTGCGGACGCTGGCTGGGCCTGCCCGGCATGGCCGCATCAGTGGTGCGGCAGATCGCTGCCTGCATCGGTAACCGCTGCCGTCGCCGACGAGCTGGCGGCGGCAGGTGTCCCTGGGCCACCCGAGGGGGTCGGCCTGGCGCTGGCCGCGCCGGTGATCCTGGAGCAGGGCAGCGACGACCTGAAGCGCCGGTTCATCCGGACCACTGTCACCGGCGAGATCACCTGGTGCCAGCTGTTCAGCGAGCCTGGCGCTGGCTCGGATCTGGCCGGATTGACTACCCGGGCGGAGCCGGACGGCGACACCTGGCTGGTGACCGGGCAGAAGGTCTGGTCGACCGGCGCAGCGACGGCTGACTTCGGGCTGCTGCTCGCCCGCACCGACCGGGATGTCCCCAAGCACCGTGGCATCACCTGCTTCGTGCTGCCTATGCGCCAGCCCGGAGTCGACGTGCGGCCGCTGCGGCAGATGAACGGGCACAGCTCGTTCAACGAGGTCTTCCTCGATCGGGCGCGCGTTCCGGCGGGCAACGTGATCGGCGAACCTGGCGGCGGCTGGCCGGTCGCGCTCGCCACGCTGGCCCGCGAGCGCCGGCTGGCGGTCTTCCGGCCGGTGCCGGCGTTCACGGGTCGTGCCTGGCGGGAAGCGATCGCCGAGCGGACCGCTGCCGCCGAGCCGCACAAGTGGTATCCGCAGCGGGCCGGCCGACCCGACCTGGTCATCGCGCGCGCTAGGGCGCACGGCAAGGCGGCAGACCCGCTGGTGCGCCAGGAGATTGCCAGGCTCATCGTGATGTCCTGGTCGGCGCGCTGGCTGGCTGACCGCGCTGCGGTGACACGGGCGGCCGGCCAGCCGGCCGGCCCGGAGGGCTCGCTTGGCAAGCTGGCCAGCAGCCAGATCGCCCGCCAGGCGGCAAGGGTGCACGCAATGATCGCCGGGGCGTCCGGGATGCTGACCGGGCCAGGATCGCCGCTCGACGGGACGATCGCTGAGGTCTTCCTCTCGGTGCCGGCCATCTCGATCGCCGGCGGTACCGACGAGATCCAGCGCACGATCATCGCCGAGCGAATACTCGGCCTGCCGCGGGAACCCGATGCCAGCAGGGACGTGCCGTTCCGGCAGGTGCCGGCCAGCGGCTCGTGACACCAAGACGCCAAGACGCCAGAGGGAACACAAGGCCTTGACATACCTAGAACGCGGCGGAGCTCGGATCTACTACCAGATCTTCGGGGAGCAGAACGGGAGCCTTCCGGTCCTGCTGAGCCACGGCTTCGGCGCCTCGTCGGCGATGTGGGCGCCGAACATTGCCGCGCTTTCCGCCGGGCGGCAGGTCATCACCTGGGATCTGCGCGGTCATGGCCGCACCGATTGCCCCGCCGGTGAGTACACGCGGGCGGCCTGCGTGGCCGACATGACTGCCGTGCTCGACGCTGCCGGAGTCTCGCGGGCCGTGGTCGGCGGCCTGTCGCTCGGCGGGTACCTGTCCCTGGCGTTCTGGCTCGCTCATCCGCAGCGAGTGGCGGCGCTGCTGCTGTGTGACACCGGTCCAGGTTTTCGCAGCGATCAGGCGCGGCAGCGGTGGAACGACCGGGCGCTCGCGCTCGCCGACCGCCTGGAGCGTGACGGGCTGACCGCGTCCGGCGATAGCCCGGGCCAATGGTCGGCGCAGGCGCGGGCCGCCCGCGGACTGCTCACGCAGCAGGATGCGAGCGTGATCGAGTCGCTGCCGTCGATCGACGTCCCCGTACTCGTGCTGGTCGGTGACCGCGATCACGACTTCCTGCCCGCTGCTGACTACGTGGCGGCGAAGATTCGCGGGGCGACGCTTGCGGTGATCGCTGACGCTGGACACGTGTCCAATGCCGACCAACCTGACCTGTTCAACCAGCGGGTCACGGCGTTCCTTGACCAACTGGACCGGCGCTGATGTCTGACCTGCTGCCGACCGGCGAGCGCAGCACGGCCGCTTCCGTGAACCCGATGATCTCTGCTGCGGTCAAGCCAGCATCCAGCCTCGGCTGTCCGACCCAGCTCAGCGTACGAGGTTGTTGGTGGACCGCACTTGGTTGGTCATCCGAATTCGAACATTTTTCACTGGTTCGATATTCGCGGATATCAGAATTCCGGTAGTACCACCGACTATGAGGATTCTGTCCATGACGCCACGAGTATCTCCTGGTATGCGGGCGTACCCGCTTACTCGGCAATGTCATCTAGCACGATCGTGGAGATAGTAGGTGGTCGTGGCTACGTCTGGTAGCCGACGTCTTGGCAGGCCGAGGGCGATCGTTGCGCTCGGCCTGCTATGCCTGGTTTGCGTCGGGTGCACCGCATCTCATGTCGCGAGTGCTCCACGCAGCCCGGCCAATCGTTCGGCCTCGGCCACTCGGAGCGCTGTTGGCTCAAGCTGGGCGAAGCTATGCGAGGCGCGACCCACGCGGGCCATCCTGGCTGCGCTCAGCCGTTCCGTGCCGCTGTCCCTCCGGGCCGAGGTGGACCCAATCGGACTGTCCGGGAATGGGCGTACGGCGTACGTCTCGCTATGGAGTTCCCAGTTCGCCGGCGTCGCGACTCTGAATCTAACGAGCGGCAAATTGCGGCCAATACAGGCGTTCGCCAATCCTGCGACTGACCAGGCTGACGGCGCGTCAGACGGTCGTTGGCTGGTTTGGGAAGAGACGTATTCCTTGCAGAGCCTGGACGACTTCACGGTCTATGCCTGGGACTCAGTGACCGGCAGGCTGCGCATGCTTGGACACTCTTTGACGGCTCCCGGCGGGCAGCCATGGCCAAGCCCGTGGCACGCTCCTGCGGTCGGCGGTCATTATGCCGCCTGGGCGCAGGGTTACGGGCCAAACGGCGACGTGGAAGTCATGCTGGCCAACCTGGCGACGGGTAGCGTCACCGCCATACGTAAGGGTCATGCGCAGCCGCCATTCTTTGACGGAAGTTTAGTTGTATGGCCTGAGTCAAGTCGCCCTGCAGTCGATACAACTCTGCATGCGGTCAATGTTGAGAGCGAGAAACCTGCCTCCTTGCCGCTCGTCTTGCGAGGTGTCCGGGGAACAGAGTTCGTCACGACAGATGGTATTCGGACTGCATATTTGAATCCGAGTCTGACTGTCCTAATATTATTCACCAGCTCAAGGTCAGCAGGCACATGAGATACTTAATCTCCCGGCCGGCGTTAATTTCTCGCAGATCGAGATGGCCCGCGATTTGATCGGCTGGACGACAACTGAGGCCACCTATTTGGCTAACACTCGAATAGGTGTATACATTCAGGTAACGCCGAAATACGGTTTCGCGACCAGTTCGGCGTCGGTGATGCTGATCTCCGATTTCGGCGGCAAGAGGGCGCATCCCATTCTGCCGATGCACCTGATCAGCTCGGTTGGCCTGGTCTGGCCGATATGTCACGCCAACTGAACTCAGATCTCGGTCAGCAGCCACCGCAAGCACCGCCCAGCAGATCCTCGCCGCCACGTAGTCAGCGGCAGGCAGAAAATCGTGCGCCATCGTGAAAAACTCGGGACTGAAGGAGACCATCTCCTCGGCGCCGAGTCGACGCTGGTCGAGCGGTGGAACGGCCGAAAGTGGATCAAGCTCCCGAGCAGCTATCCGGACGGTCACGGGCTGGACTACATCCTGAGCGCCATTGGTGCTACCTCATGTTCTGACGCCTGGGCCGTTGGATCAGCCTTCGTTCTGGGCAGTCCGAACACCAGGCGGCCGCTCGCTATCCACTGCTGATGCCCAAGGGGTCTCGCCCGGGTCTCGCCCGGAGTTCATTCTCGGCATCGGACCGCGTTGTGGTCGGATGGAAGCATGTCGGATGGGAGCATGAAGGTCAGGATCGGGATGGCGCTTGGCGCGGCGGGAGGTTCGGCTGGGTTCGGCGCTGCCGTCGACCGCCTGGAAGCCAGCGGCATCGACTCGCTGTGGCTGTCGGAACTGGTGTACGGGCCATCGGTAGAGCCGTTCGTCGGAATGGCGTATGCCCTGTCCAGGACAAGCCGGCTGAAGGTAGGAACCGGCGTCGCCGTCCTGCCGGGTCGGCATCCGGTGCTGGTCGCCAAGCAGATCGCCTCGCTCGCCGCGCTCGCGCCCGGGCGGGTGCTGCCGGTCTTCGGGCTGAAGCCCGCGCGTCCGGCTGAGGTGCCGCTGTTCCCGGTACCGGCCGGCCGGCGCGCCGCCGTGTTCGATGAGTCCCTTGAGCTGCTGCGCCTGCTGCTTCGGCAGCAGCAGGTCTCGTTCGGCGGCGAGTTCTTCTCGGTTCAGTCGGCCAGCATCGGCCGACCACCCGACAAGCCGATCGACATCTGGCTGGGCGGCAGTGCGCCGGGTGCGCTGCGCCGGGTGGGCAGGCTGGGGGACGGCTGGCTGGCCAGTTTCCTGACACCGGCCGAGGCTCGCGTCAGTAGGTTGGCCATCCAGGCTGCAGCAGCGGAGGCAGGCCGCGAAGTGGAGCCCGATCACTTCGGGATCAGCCTGGCTGTCGGACCCGATGGCCTCCCGCCGGAACTGGTCGAGGTCATCGGGCTGCGACGGCCTGGTGTCGCTCCAGCCGACCTCGCGGCTGGCAGCTGGCCGGACGCTCGCCGGCTGATTGAGGAGTACATCGCGGCCGGACTGAGTAAGTTCGTCATCCGGCCGGCCGGACGATCCGATGACCTTCAGTTCATCGACGAATTCGTGACCGAGCTGATGCGGCTGCAGACCTGAGTCGCCGCACACCCGGGTAGCGAGCCCGCGAGCGGTGGCGCCAGCGAAACGCAGCGGGCGGAAGGCAGCGGGCGGAAGGCAGCGGCGGGTGCGGTCATTCAGGAGATCTTCGCTGACCTCGGTGTCGCGGTTGTGCACGCCCGCGCGGTCGAGTGCGGTTGCTCGCGGCCATGTGGGTCGCCGGCGTCGACTCGGCGAATGGGAGCCGGTGCACGACTACTGCCAGTGACAGCAGGCGGTCGTAGGTGGTCGAGCTGGCCGGCCTGCGTGCGGGCCTTGTTGTCAATCGGATTGTTTGGTAACTTTCCTTACTAATCATCGGAACGGCGGTACTTCAGCGTTTTCGGGAAGCCGAGCGCGGCGGTAGGCCGCGCGGGCGTCCGGTGCCTGCCACGGCCCGACGGAGGTCAGCCATGAGACACGCACCGCTGCGATGGCTGGCCACCGGATCGGCCCTAGTGACAGTCGCGGCCGTGGCTCCGGTGTCGGCGGTCGCCGCCTCGGCCGCGGCCCGGTCGGTCCCCACGCGGGTCGCACCGGTGGTCAGGGTCAATCAGGTCGGGTACACCGTGGGCAGTACGAAGGTGGCCCTCGCGATGCTGCCGGGCCATGTGCGCAGCGTGCGGTTCGCCGTCGTTGGCAGCCATGGCGCCGTGTACTCGGGGCGGTCGACAGACGACGTGGGGCGGTGGAACGCCAGCTACCGTGCGGTGTATCTGCTCGACTTCTCCGGCCTGCACCAGACGGGCAGGTACCGGATCGTGATCGCCGAGCCCGGCGCTGTCGTCTCGCCGCCCTTCCGGATCGCCGGGCCGCGGGCGCTCTATCACCGGCTCGTGCTCAACGGGGTCAGCTATTTCACCTCGGAGCGAGACGGCGGCGACGTCGTACCCGCGGTCCTGGACCGCAGGCCTGCGAACCTCACCGACCGCCGCGCGCTCGTCTACGCGGATCCGCGGTATGACAGCAACGACAATCTGCTCGGCAGGTTCATTAGGATCGGCGGCCCGGTCAATGTCGCAGGCGGCTGGTTTGACGCGGGCGGCGGTTACGAGAAGTTCGCTTATACGACGAGCTACACCGACGCAGTGCTGCTGATGGCGGAACGGGACTTCCCCGGGCAGTACCGGACGCTACGGCCCGAGGCGGAGTTCGGGCTGCGTTGGATCCGCAAGCTGTGGAGCCCGGTACGCAAGGTCATGTACGTGCAGGTCGGCATCGGCAACGGCAACGCCAGCAACACGATCCAGGGTGACTACAATTTCTGGTTCCTGCCGCAGGCAGAGGACCGGATGGACGTCAGGCCAGGTGGAAAGCCCGGTCCCACCGCCTACTACGTCAAGTACCGGCCGGTGTTCGAGGCCGCGCCGCCTGGCCAGCAGATCAGTCCGGACCTGGCTGGGCGCTTCGCCGCCGACTTCGCGCTCGGCGCGCAGCTCGCCGGGCATCCGAAGGCTGCCCGGCGCCTGCTTGCGCTGGCCCGCGGCGTCTTCGCGATGGCCAAGACAACCCACGTTGGCCAGATCCTGACCACCTTCCCGCACGACTACTATCCAGGTTCGCAGTGGGTGAGCGACATGCTCTGGGGAGCGGCCGAGATTGCTCTCGCCGACGAGGCGACGCATGCCCCGGCCGCACTGGTGTACGCCGACCTGCGGGTGGCTGCGAGGTGGGCGCGGGCGTACATCGCCCAGGGTCACCCCGTCGGCGGGGACACCCTCAATCTCTACGACAGCGGTGCCTTCGGCGAGGCTGATCTGCTCCAGGCAATGCGTCAGGCGGCGTTCCCGCCGGTGACCCGGCCTGGTGCGCTGCTGAACGACATGGCCGCGCAGCTCAGGGTCGGCGAGCGATGGGCGAAGGGAGATCCGTTCGCGCTCGGCACCGACCTGGGCGGCAGCGACGCCTCGCCGCACGCGTTCGGCCTGTACATCACCAACGCGCTGTACCGGCGTTACGGCGGTACAGCGGCCTTCCAGGGGTTCGCCCAGCAGCAGCTGAACTTCGCGCTCGGCGCCAATGCCTGGGGCAGCTCGTTCGTCGTCGGAGCGGGTACGACGTTCCCGCACTGCATGCAGAGCGAGATCGCGAACCTGGTCGGTTCGCTGAACGGCCGGGGTGACATTCAGCTCGGAGCGACCACGGACGGCCCGAGCAGTGCTGGCAACTTCGTCGGCCTGGGCGTGGCTCCGGGGATGCTGGCCTGCAGCGCGGGCAACTTCAAGCCGTTCAACACCGCAGCCGTCGGCTACGAGGACAATGTGGTCAGCTGGCCCTCGGTCGAGCCGGCCGATGACTACACAGCCGCGTCGCTCTTCGCGTTCGCACTGGCAGCCGGGCAGCGGTGATCGCCAGGCTCACCGTCGGCGGGTCAATGCGTCTCGAGTTTGGCCGCCGGGCTGTCCGCTGGGTGGAACACGCCAAGTACCCGCATCGTCGTCGGCCCGGTGTTCTCCAGGCAATGCCGCACGCCTGGCGGTAGATGCGTACAGGTACCCGGTGACATGGCGTGTGCGGCGCCGCCGACGTGCACCACGCCTGCTCCTTCCAGCACCAGTACCACCTCGTCGTACGGGTGGCTGTGGTCGGGTGCCCGGCCTGGCGGGATCTCGCCCACGAACTGGGTGGCAGTCGCGCAGCCCTTACCTGGACCGAACAGCACGCGGAAGCGCCGATCTCCGGTCGTCTCGACCTCGCAGTCCCGCAGGTCGCGAATGGCCAGCATGCTTGGTGGGCCGGGCAGCGTGCCGCCCGGCAAGGCCACGGCGTCGAGCCGCAGATCAGCGGGCCCGTCCGCGTGTAGCTGGTAGCGCGCGCCTGGTGGGAGCCAGAGCCCCTGATCAGGCCCGACGGGGACGCCTGGATGTCCCTGCACGTCCACTCGGCCGGCGCCGCCGATCACGAACCACAGCTCTCCGGCGGCTCCGGTCACGCCGTCGAACCGCGATCGCGGCGCGATATCGACGAGCCGCCGCGCCAGCCGAGAGCCGTCCGGTCCTGCGTCAAGCAAGGTCTGCAGTCGTGCTCCGGTTGCGGTGCGATCCGCCTGGATGTCTTCGGCCCTGACCACGGTTCCTGATGTCATGCTCGCTTGCCCTCGGCGGTCTGGATGCAGCGATTGCCGCGCGTCTGACGGTCAATCAAGAGCCTCTGGTTAGGCCGCCGGGGTCGCGCAATCGCGGTGAGGGGCGTCGAGCACTCGGGACAAACGACCAGGTTCATAGCCAGATGGTATTCGTCTCGACGAGTCCGCAGCCACCGCTGTGCCTGCGCCGTCTGCGTCGATGTGCTCGGCGCCATCGGGTTCGGTCCACGGAAATCAGGGACGTGACTCGGGACACATCGGAGTCGCGACTCGGGACAGATCAGGGTCGTGACTCTGGACAGATCAGGGTCGTGACTCGCCCGGGAAGAGGTCCCCGGCGAGCAGTTGCTGATCAAGCGACGCGAATGTCCAGCTCAGAGTCCGCTCACCACGGTCGAACCGCCAGATCAGATCGAACCGGTCATCAGGCCAGAACGTCGGCACGTCGGCAGGGTTAGCCATCGGCACGGCAACTGCCACTGCGCCGGCGATGTTGACCAGGTGCTCGTGTTCCCAGCACATCAGCACAACCGCGGATTCGATCGCGAGCAGAGATCTCGCGACTTTCGCCGGATGGGCATCGACCGGGTGCTCGGACTGGATGGTGATACCCAACCGCTGCGACAGGGGCAGCAGTGTGAGGTGGGAGCGATGCACCGGCCCTGTGTATCTGGGACAGATGAGGGCACATGGTGAAGGGAGCGCTGATTGTAGGGTCACAGCGTTCGGCGCAAACAGCGCGACGAGCGCGCCTGCCCGCTCCCATCCTTTCGGCAGCAGCCCATCTTGATGGGATCTGCCCTGCTCATCGACGCCCTGGTCGCCCTTGGCTGGTTTCTCGCCGTGCCGAATCAGCAACAGGGTACGTGGCTGGGTCACGCTGTCTCCTGGAGGTTTCGGCTCACCGCGGCTCAGCGGGGCGGTGGCACTAGCTCACGTGCACCACCATCCCACGGGTACCACCATCCCACGGGCACAGTGCCCTCTCATCGGGAGGTTGAGCGGGGAACGTTGAGCCGGGAACATCGTTCGCTTAGCTGTCCCGGCGAGAAGAGTCGTTGACGGCACAGGATGAATGACACCGTGCCCGGGCATGTCGGAAGAACAACCGCAGAGGAACAGCCGTCGCAGAGACCCGGCATTAGCGGGGGATCTGTCATAGGCGCCAACATTCCTGACGTCTCGCAGAATCTGCGACCGGAGGCGCCGAGCAAAGACCGGTATGTCATTGTCGGCGGCTTGCTGGCATGCGAATTGTGGTGCTGGCTGGTGCACTCTTGGCGTGCTCGGGCGGTCAGCAGGGTATGGTTGCGGATGATGACTCCGGCTCCGGGGGTGAGTGTCCGGCTGCCAGCCGGTCTGCGGTCGTTGGCCGCGCCGGCGGCACCCGGACCGCTCAACGCGGCCGTTCCGCTCGCCGATGGGCTCAGGTTCTTAGCGCGATAATTCGTCGCTCGCAGCTTCGCTGCACGAGCCGGCGCGAACTCCGAGATTCGCCGCAGCCAAATGTGCACATGGACCCAGACTGAACCTGGCCGCTTCCGGGCTGCTGGCCGCAGCGGTCCGCCACCATCCGGCCGCGTCGCCGAATACCGCGGCGGGCACCCACGAGGCCATGTTATTGCGGTGCCTGCCAGCAGGAGCGTCGGCCAGGCGACCGATCAGATCCGCCAGGTCGCCGAGCAAGGCATCGTCAAGGACGGCAGCGCGGTCCCCGGCCAACCGGTCTTGGACCCATCCGTACCCGGGGCCACCAAGCGGACCATGGGCGATGATCGCAGGAACCGGGCAGTTCCTGCGGCGTAGCTCGGGCATGCGGCTAGCCGGGGGTCCGGCTGGCTGCCCAGATCACGCATCTAGGACCACGGCTACCTGCGGGCCTCGGCCAGCGCGGCACGGACGGCACCGGCCTCCGCGGGCTGGCCGACCTCGTCGTCGAAGGATCCGTAAGGGGTGGCGTATACCGGGGTCCCTGGCTGCTGGCGCCATCCTTCGGCGAGCGGGCCGGAGTCGACGGCGCCGTAGCCGATCGAGTCGAGGAACGCGGTCACTGCCGACTTCGCGGCCGGATCGTCGCCGGCGATGGGCAGGAACGTGCGGTCGGCGGCGCCGGCGGGTCGGCTCAGTGACCGCAGGTGCTTGAAGAAGATATTGTTGAATGCCTTCACGACGCGGGAGGTCGGCAACTGCCGCTGCAGCAACTCGCTGCTGGTGACCGAACCGCTGTCCAGGTCTGCGATCTGCCCGTCGCGTTGCGGGTAGTAGTTGCCGGTGTCGATCACCACCTTGCCGGCCAGCGGCTCGACCGGGACACTGGAATATGCCATCAGCGGGATCGTGACGACCACGATGTCGCCAGCGGCGGCCGCCTGCGCGCCGGTGGCGGCCGTGGCGAGCGGACCGAGTTCGTCGACGAGTTCCTGCAGTGTGTCCGGGCCGCGCGAGTTGCTCAGCACCACCGGGTGTCCGGCCGCCACGCTGAGCCTGGCTACTGTGCTGCCGATGCGTCCGCTGCCGATGAATCCCACAGTTGTCATGCAGGCGGCAACTGCCGACGACCGG
>Ga0116225_1000491_pt1 | contig 30530 bp, 21 predicted proteins | sample Sb_taG_8_FD_88968 | JGI IMG/M metagenome (GOLD analysis project Ga0116225, IMG submission 88968) | Peat soil microbial communities from Weissenstadt, Germany - Sb_50d_c_BC metaG | ecosystem: Environmental > Terrestrial > Soil > Wetlands > Peat | place: Germany: Weissenstadt | collected 2010-09-21 | reverse complement strand
CGCATACCGCCATCGTGCCGCGCAACAAGAACCGTATCGGCGAGTCGCTGGGCAGCTTCGTCGCCAACAACTTCCTCAGCCCCGAAGTGGTGGTGCCCAAGGTCAAGGCCATGGATGTCGGCGGCAAGCTGGCCGGCTGGCTGTCCAATCCGGCCAATGCCCGCTTCGTCGCCCGGCGGCTAGTGGCGATGGTGCCGCCTTTGGTGGCGGCGATGCAGGACGAGCCGGTGCGCCGCATGCTGCGCGAAGTGGCGGTCGAGCGCCTGCGCAGTGTCGAGGCGGCTCCGTTGATGTCGCGCGTCCTGACCATCCTGGTGGCCGGCGGGCAGCATCTGGCGCTGTTCGACATCGGCCTGGACGCCGCGCGGGCCTTCATCACCGATAATCAGGACAGCATCCGCCAGACCATCGGCGACCGCTCGGGCTGGTGGGTGCCCGAATGGATCGACGAGAAGCTGGCCAAGCGCATCGTCTCTGGCGGGCTGGAAACCATCGAGGAAATGCGCGCCCCCGATCATCCTTGGCGCTTGCAGTTCCAAGACAGCGTCAATGCCTTGGCCGACCGTCTGGCCCATGCCGCGGACACCCGCGCCCAGGCCGAGGCGCTGAAGAACGAGATCATCTCCCACCCCGAGGTTCAGGCCTATCTGGAGTCGCTGTGGGTCGAGGCCAAGCGGGTGGTGCTGGCCGATCTGGCCAATGGCGACCGCATCGCCCGCGCCCTGACCAACGCCCTGGAAGGCTTTGGCGAGCGCCTGTCCGCCGACCGCGCCTTGCGTGAGGTCGTCAACGGCTGGGCCAGCCGTGCCGTGCTGCATATCGTGGTGCCCAACCGCCAGCATCTGGGAGCCTTCATGGCGGGGGTGGTGCGCAGTTGGGATACGCGCACCCTGGTCGCCAAGCTGGAACTGCAAGTCGGCCGTGACCTGCAATACATCCGCATCAATGGCACCGTCGTCGGCGGGCTGGCCGGCTTGATCATCCATGCGCTGGCGGTGGCGCTGGGGTAGCGACAATCGGCTTCCCCAAGGCGTCCGGGTGAGAGATGATCCAGGGGAACAAGGGGAGCATCCATCGATGGCCGAGACGCTGGAAGAGCAAGCCAAGCGCCTGTATGAGCAGGGCCGCTTTCAGGAGATGTTCTCCCTGTCGGTGGCGGGGATCAAGGCGAGCCCGCAGGATGTCTCGGCCTGGCTGTTCGCCGCCGTCGCCGCCGCGTTGTTGGGCGACCGGCAGGCCTATCTGCATCTGCATGAACAGGCGCATCACGTCGGCGGCGCCATCGCTACTTGCCGCAACAGCCTGACCTTCCTGCTGGATCATGAAGACTACGATGTCTTGATCGCCACGGTGCGCGACATCCCCCGCGACAACGTGCTGTGGATCATCGCCCAGTACTATATCGGCTGCGCCCTTATCATGAAGGGAGAGGTGCAAAGCGGGCTGGGCTATCTGGATCAGGTGAAGCAGTCCTGGCAGCTTTACCGTAACCATATCGACTTCTTCGGCGGGCTGAACGTGATGCTGCGCCAAGCGCTGACCGTCGCCGGGGCCGAGGACGTGACCCGCCGCCGCGCCCAACCCATCGCGCTGGCCCCGCTGGAGTTCGTCGGCCCGCCCTTGGGGCCGCACGGCATTGTGCTGACAGCGGCCAACAATCTGTATTTCAACGCCTTGGGCGGCTGCTTCGTCGATAACATGATGCCGATGCTGGGGCCGCATGGGCTGCATATGCATGTGGTCTCACCCGACGACGCCACGCGGGCGGTGATGGCGGACCTGCTGGCCCGCTATCCCGGACGCGTCGCCTTCAGCCTGGAAGAGACGCCGCCGTTCACCACCACCACCTATTTCGCCTGCGCCCGCTTCTTCGCCATCGACCGCGCCAAGGCCTTTCACGGAACCGCCGAGGCGCTGTCCTTCGACATCGACATCGCGCCGCTATTTCTCGTCGAGGATTTCTTCCGCCATGGCGACGACTTCGATTTCGCCTGCTTCCGGATGAAGCGCAACGAACCGGCGTCGTTTTATCAAGCATCCATCATGTATTGGGGCAGGGGGGAGGAGACCCACACTTTCCTGTCGGCCCTGCAAGCTTTCTGCTGGCCCAAACTGGGAGAAAACCCCGGCCTGACCTGGCTGTTGGATCAGGCGGCGCTGTTCTCGGTGCTGGAATCGGGACTGGCCGATCTAGCGTTACGCTTCGGCGATTTCAGCCGCATGACCGGCAAGACGATGCACGGCTGCACCCGGCCGATTGCCAGCGAAGAGGCTAAGAACGCGCTGTTCGCGGGGCAGGGGGCATAAGGCGGCCGTTACTTCTTGGGCTGCCATTCGGAGAAGCGCTCCTGCCACCAAGTGCCGCCAAGGCTCTTGTCGGTTTCTTTGGTCAGAAACTCTCGATAGGCTGGATCCTCTCCCAGTAGGAATAGTGACGCCCCGGAAGATGCGGGCGAGTGCGCTTGGGCCTGTTCCCAGAGAAGTGCACTGCATTCCTCATGCCCGATTTTGTAGCATCGTACGGCAGCGGCCACTTGCACGTGGCAATTTTCGTGGTTCAGCAGGGGAAGTAGTTTGCGTAAGGTTTCTGGTCCACGGGCGACTAGCGCATCTCCAAACACCTTCGCCTCCAATAGCAGGGCATTAGAGGCATTGACGGTCCGCTGTTGTCCCGCGCGCACCAGCAACTCTGTGTTGTGACGGACGATTTGTTCGTCGGTCATGGCTGTGAGGTCGAGGTCTTTCATTGCAAAGCATCGTCCTCGCTTTATCGATCTTTTCCACCATTAAATAAATCGCGCCACCAAGTACCTCCGGCACTCTTGTCTGTTTCTTCACCCAGAAACTCCCGATAGGCTGGGTCCGTTCGCAACAAAAATACCATCGCCTGTGTAGAGACGGGGGTGTGCGACTCAGCCTGCTTCCAGAGAAGAGAGCCGCACTCACTGGGCGATATCTTGTAGCAGAGCATGGCGGCAGCTACCTGCACATGGCAATCTTCATGGCGTAGCAGGGCAAGTAGCTTGCGTAACGTTTCAGGTCCACGAGTGATCAGTGCGTCGCGCAGGTCCGCAGCCTCTAGGACCAGGGCATTGGACGCCTCGACTGTCCGCTGTTGTCCTGCGTGCACCAGCAACTCTGCATAACGATGAATGATCTGTTCGTCACTCATCGCTGTGATGTCTAGGTTTTTCATGGCGCAAAGCATCTTCCTCGCTTACCGAGGCTTCTTATCGTCGAAGAAATCGCGCCACCACGTACCGCCAACGCTCTTGTCGGTTTCTTCGTCCAGAAACTCCCGATAGGCTGGGTCCGTTCGCATTAAAAATACCATTGCCTGGCCGGATTCCGGGCCATGCGATTGCGCCAGTTTCCAGAGAATCGGGCCACATAGTTCGAGTGCTATTGTATAGCATCGCATGGCAATCGATACTTGTACATGGCAATTCTCGTGGCCCAGCAAGGGGAGTAGTTTGCGTAAGGTTTCGGGGCCACGGGCGGTCAGTTCATCGCCAAATACCTTTGCTTCTAGAACCAGGGCGTTGGAGGCATCGACGGTTCGCTGTTGTCCTGCGCGAACTTCAAGTTCAATATATCGTTGAATTATTTTATTATCTGTAATCTCTTTTATGTTTTCAGTGATCATTGCATCACTCCTGCTTCTCGTAGAAGATAAGTGCCTGCACGCCACTGGTCTTCTGCCGTATGTGGTGGTGCCTTCACTTCTTGTCTTCGTGTCATGCCCGTATTCCGATCCACGGACCCATCCGTGCGGTAATCCAATAGTGCTTGATGGTCGGGACAAGCACGACATTCGCCGTATTTTGGATATATTTTATCTGCCCTTCGGGGCTGTTGAGATAGGCGTCATCCTGACTCTGCTCAATAATATGGTGCCAGTGGTATCCCGGCGGGGGCGGTCCGAGATAGGCTCGAAGTTGCGGCCATGTTGGAAAGCCGCCGGGCGGCTTGTCGGTCATCAGTTGGGCAAACGATTTCGGCGGATCAAAGAAGGACTTGGCCGCTGCAGGCACGTCGGCCAAGTCTTTGAGTTCATCCATCAGCGCTTGTGACGCTGCGGGGTCGTCTTTGAATTTTTTATAAAGCTGACGCAGAAGCTCAGTTTCTCTGGGATTGAAGCCGGCCCGTTGCAGATAAGCTTCAAAATCACCGTTCGCCCATTCGCCGCCATCCGGTTGTCCCGCCGGGATGCGGGGCTGGTTACTGACGTCGTGGGCAATACCGGCAAGCTTCAGCAGTCTGTCGGCCTTGGTCATCCGTTGCATGGCTTGCGGATCGGGCAGTGCTGGCAGGGCGGCGTGGACCAGGGCAATGGCGGCAAGGCTGCGGTCGCCTTTGGTCAAGGCTTGGGCGACGCCTTGCAACTTTCGCATGACGAACGCCATATTGGTGGGGTGGCCATATCCCGCCTTGAACAGGCGATCGAGCGCCTGCTGCGGACGCGGTCGCCATTCCTTCTGGCCGGAGGGGTGGGTGTGCACTCCAGTAGCGGAATGCCGCCGCCAAGGAATGCCCCGTCGTCGGTCAGGTAGGGCCATCGCCCATCTCCATCCGGACCGTTAAGACGGTATTCCGTACCCAGGGAATAGCTCACGATGTTTCGTCCCCCTCATGACCATGGGGGAATATAGCAAGTAGGTACGCATATCGCAATTGCATAAATTGCAAAAATGCGGGGCCGAGGCGTCTCCGCCCCGCCCCCGCTCAACCCTTACTCCGCCGCAATCGCTGGCGCGCGCAGATCCAAAGCGACTTCGACGATGTCGCTTTCGACATATTTGATGCGCTTGAAGCCCAAGCTTTCGACGAATTTCAGCATGCGGGTGTTGTCGGTCAACACCTGTCCGACGATCTTGCCGGTGCCGCGCGCGCGGCAGTAATTGATCATCTTCAGCATCAGCTTGCGGCCCAAGCCCGACCCCTTCAGGTCGGATCGGCAGACTACGGCGAATTCGGCCATTTCATTGTCGGGATCGGTGACGGTGCGCACCACGCCCAGGGTCTCGTCGCTGCCGTTTTCGCCCATGGTGGCGATGAAGGCCATTTCACGGTCATAGTCGATCTGGGTCAGACGGGCCATTTCCGAATGCGGCAACTCGCCGACCAGACCGAAGAAGCGGAAACGGATGTCTTCCGCCGTCAGCTTGGAGACGAAGATATGGTGGTTGGGTTCGTCCTCGGGGCGGATCGGGCGGACCAGCACCTTGCGGGAATCGTGCAACACCATGACCTCCTCCAGCTCCTTGGGATAGGGGCGGATGGCCAGACGGTCGGCGGTGAAGCTGGTGGCGGTGACGCGGATGCGGGCATCCAGCGCCAGCACCCCTTGCGCATCGGCGAATAGCGGGTTGATGTCCAGTTCGGCGATCTCGGGGATGTCGATGATCAGCTGCGAGATCTTCATCAAGGTCAGACAGATGGCGTCCATGTCGGCCGGCGGGCGGTCGCGGTAGCCTTGCAGCAGGCGGTAGACGCGGGTGCGCTGGACCAGTTCATGGGCCAGACTCATGTTGAGCGGCGGCAGGGCGATGGCGGCGTCGTTGATGACCTCGGCGGCGGTGCCGCCCTGGCCGAACATGATCACCGGGCCGAAGATCGGGTCGGTGGTAACGCCGATGATGATTTCCTGCGAGCCCGACCGTTTGGCCATGCGCTGCACAGTGAAGCCCTGGATGCGGGCGTCGGGATGGGCCAGGGCGACCTTGTCCAGCATCAGGTTGGCGGCCTTCTCGACATCGAGCGGGCCGCGCAGGTTGAGCATGACCCCACCGACGTCGGATTTGTGCGAGATGTCGGGCGACAGAATCTTAAGGGCGACAGCGCCTTCCATCTGGCTGGCGATGCGGCTGGCGTCGGCTGGGTTGCGGGCGATATGGGTTTCCACGGTGGGAATGCCATAGGCGGCCAACACCGCTTTGGCTTCCGGCTCGCTCATGAAGGCGTTGCCGCTGGCCAAGGCGTTTTCGACCACCAGACGCGCGGTGGCGGTGGCCGGGGTGAAGCCGGACAGCGCCGAGGCCGGTGTCTCCATCAGCATTTCCTGGTTGCGGCGGTAATCGACCAGATGCATGAAGGCGCGCACGGCGGCGCCGGGGATCTCATAGGCGGGAATGCCAGCGTCGCGTATCATGCGCCGGGCCGGGCCGACCTGCTCCTGGCCGACCCAACAGGTCATGACGTTGGCCTTGTGCGACTTGACGGTCTTGATCACCTGCTCGGCGATTTCGGTCGAAGAGGTGATGGCGGTGGGCGCGTGCATGACCAGCACGGTATCGACTTCGTCGGCCTCCAACAGCACGTCCAACGCCTTGACGTAGCGTTCGCCGTTGGCGTCGCCGACGATATCGACGGGGTTGGCGTGCGACCACATCTTGGGCAGCATCTTGTCCAGTTTGTCGATGGTCGCCGGAGCCAGCTCGGCCAACTTGCCGCCGCCCGAGATCAGTTCGTCGACGGCCATCACGCCGATGCCGCCGCCATTGGTCAGCACCGCCAGTTTCTCGCCGCGCATCGGGCGCGAACGGGCCAGGGTTTCGACGGCGGTGAACATCTCGTCCAGATCGAACACGCGCAGCATGCCGGCGCGGCGCAGGGCGGCGTCATAGACGGCATCGGCTCCGGCCAGGGCGCCGGTATGCGAGGCGGCGGCCAAGGCGCTTTCGACCACGCGGCCCGCCTTGATCGCCAGCACCGGTTTGTTGCGGGCGGCGGCGCGGGCGGCGGACATGAAGTTGCGCCGCTCGTGGATCGATTCCATGTAGATCAGGATGGCGCGGGTCGAGGGATCCGAGCCCAGATAGTCAAGCACGTCGCCAAAATCGACATCCGCCGAATCACCCAGCGAGATGAAGTGCGAAAAGCCGATGCCCTTGGGCCGCGCCCAGTCGAGGACGGCGGTGCACAGCGCGCCCGACTGCGAGACGAAGGCGATGCGGCCGACATGGGCGGGCTGGTGGGCGAAGCTGGCGTTCAGGCCGATGGCGGGAACCATCAAGCCCAGACAGTTCGGCCCCAGGATACGCATGCCGTAGCTGCGCGCCACTTCCATCATATTGGCTTGCAGTGACTTGCCGTTGGCGTCCTGGGCGGTGGCAAGGCCGGCGGTCAGCACGATGGCGGCGCGGGTGCCGCGTTCGCCCAGCTTGCGGATTTCTTCGGTGACGGTGTTGGGCGGCGTGCAGATGACGGCCAGATCGGGCACCACCGGCAGGCTTTCGACGTCCTTATAGGCCAGGACGCCGGCCACCGCTTGCATCTTTAGATTGATCGGCATGATCGGCCCGGTGAACCCGCCCTGCAGCAGGTTGCGCATGACCACGGTGCCGACGGAGTTGTCGCGCTCGGAGGCGCCGATGACGGCGACCGACTTCGGGCGGAACAGGCTGGTAAGGTTGCGAACGCTCATCTTTGGCCTCGTGTCGGACGAACCCGGATTTCCCCCCCGGGCCCTGTGGGGCGTAGGCGATGCAGTGTCTCGCACCAGTCTGATGCGATAGCGCTTGTAGGATAGACGACTTATTGTGCAGTGCAACAAAAACTGTGCCGTATCCACAATATTGTGTGGATTGTTAATGCAGTATAACGCTAATAGCGCCGTTGTCTTCCATGCCGTGAATGGCTTCGGGAGGGGTATGGCGGTGGGCGACAGGTGGCGGGGATTGAGCTAATCTGCGCAACTTGACATTGATGTGCGGGCTCGACGGGGCGATGACCGAGAACCAGCTTCTTTCCCTGCTGCAAGCCGGCAGCGGCGGGCGTATCAGCGCCTTCAAGCCGGGCCAGTGGGAGGCCATCGCCGATGTGCTGGCGGGAGGAGCGCCGACTTTGCTGGTCGAGCGCACCGGCTGGGGCAAGAGCCTGGTCTATTTCAGCGCCACCCTGGCGTTGCGCCGCCAGGGGGCGGGGCCGACGCTGCTGGTGTCGCCGCTGTTGTCGTTGATGCGCGACCAGATGCGCGCCGCCGAAGGCTTGGGCCTGCGCGCCGCCACCATCAACAGCGAGAACGAGGACCAGTGGAGCGCGGTAGCCGCCGCTTTGGCCGCCGACCGCATCGATATCCTGCTGGTGTCACCGGAAAAGCTGGCCAGCGAGGGCTTCCTTGGCCGCTATCTGGCCTCGGCGCTCAAGCGTATCGAACTGTTCGTTGTCGATGAGGCGCATTGCATCTCCGACTGGGGCCACGATTTTCGCCCCGACTACCAACGTATCCGCCGCCTGTTGGCCGACCGCTTGCCCGCTGGCGTGGCGGTGCTGGCGACCACGGCGACCGCCAACGACCGCGTCGTCGCCGATGTGCAGGCACAGTTGGGCGAGGCCACACGGGTCATTCGTGGCCCGCTGGCGCGCGATACGCTGTGTCTGCAAACCATCCGCCTGCCGAGCCGGGCGCATCGCTACGCCTGGCTGGCCGAGCATCTGGCGGAGCTTCCGGGCAGCGGCATCGTCTATGCGCTGACGAGGCGCGACGCCGAGGCGCTGGCCGACTGGCTGAAAGGGCAGGGGCTGGCGGTCGAAGCTTATCACGCCAAACTGGAAGGCAAAGACACCCGCCGCCAACTGGAACAGGCGCTGCGCGACAACCGGCTGAAGGCGCTGGTGGCGACCACTGCTTTGGGCATGGGCTTCGATAAGCCCGACCTCGGTTTCGTCGTGCATTTCCAGGCGCCGCAATCGGTGGTTCATTACTATCAGCAGGTGGGACGCGCCGGGCGGGCGCTCGACCGCGCCTATGGCATCCTGCTCAGCGGCGACGAGGATGACGGCATCAACGCCCATTTCATCGAGGACGCTTTTCCCGAGGAACGGCACATCCGCGAGGTTCTCGACTTTGTCGAGGACTCCGAGATCGGGCTGAACCTGGAGGATGTGCTGGACGTCTTCGATTGGCCCGAAGGGCGGATCGAACGCATTCTCAAGCTGCTGACGGTCGGAGATGCCCCGCCAGTGGTCGCCGAGGCCGGGCTGTGGCGGCCAACCTTGTCCCCCTATTGCCCCGACACCGCCGGCATGGCGCGGCTGGCGGGCCTGCGGCAGGGCGAATGGGGGCGCATGCGCGACTACCTGACCACCCGTCGCTGTCTGATGAGCTTCCTCACCGGAGAATTGGACGACCCGGCGGCGGAGCAGCCTTGCGGCCGTTGCGCCAATTGTCTGGGCCGCCCGTTGCTCAACCCCCGCCCCGACCGCCGTTTGGTGCGCGCGGCGGCGGCGGTTGTGGCGGGACAAAAGCTCGGCTGGCAGCGGGCCAAGCGGCCGGCTCCGCCGCTGTGGTGGGTGGCGTTGAAGGCGGTGTTCGGCAAAGGCTGACGCGGATTATGGCCGCAAGTCCTCAGACCAGCACCACCAGCAGCCGCTTGGGGCCGTGCACGCCATAGGCCAAAGTCTGTTCGATGTCGGCGGTCTTCGACGGTCCCGATACCAACAGCAGATTGGTCGGCAGCTCCGCCGCCCAGCCTTGGTCCTGCATCGCCTGCCACATGGTGTCGTGCAATTGGTTGACGTCAAGGACGGCGATATGCACCGGCGGCACCAGCGACAGCGTGCGCGGCTGGTCGGCGTCGGTCCATAGGATCAGGCTGCCGGTTTCGGCGATGCCGCCGCGCGTGGCGGTGATGCCGGCGCCCTGGGTGGCGAACAGTTCGGGTTTCCAGTCGTTCATCGCCTTGTCATAGGGGATCAACGGTGGCTCGCCCGGCCAACCGGCGGCCAGATGGGCGCCGAGCGGGGTGTTCGGGGCATAGATCAGCGAGGGCAGGGCTTCCTGCACCAGCCAATCGCGCAGCATCGCCACCCAATCGCCGGAGCGGGCGTCGAGGAACTCGGTATGCACCGCTTCCATGGCGGCGCGCAGGCGGGTCAGCTTGGCTTCAGGACTCCACCCGCGCGAGGCGACGACGGTGAAGTCCTCTGCCGGCAGGGCAGATTTGGCGATGTCTCCGGCGGCGCGCAGGCGGCCGAGGATGGCGTTGCGGGCATCACTCATGGGGCACCTTTTCGTCGCGGACCAGATCATGCAATGTGCGGGCGGCGAAGCGCGGCTTGGACCGCACCGCTGTCCAGGTCTTCAGCCCCGGCGCGGATGCGGGCACCAGCCAGCCGAAACGGCTGAGGAAGAAGCTTGTGAGGCGGTACAGCATCGGGGTTTGGTAGACCAACCGCCAGCCGCGCCAAATCCAGGTCTCGGCGGCGCTATGATGGCTGTTGACGCCCTTGACCGTTGAATGGGTGTTGTGCCCGCCCTCGCGGCGCAGGCGCACCAGCAGATCGGCGATGGGGATTTCCACCGGGCAGACCTCGACGCAGGCGTTGCACAGGGTCGAGGCATGCGGCAGGTCGCCATTGACCTCCAACCCGGCCATCTGCGGGGTGAGGATCTTGCCGATGGGACCGGGATAGACGCCCGGATAGGCGTGCCCGCCGACGCGCACATAGACCGGGCAATGGTTCATGCAAGCGCCGCAGCGGATGCATCGCAAGGTGGCGCGCAGTTGCGGATCGGCGAAGATGCGCGAGCGGCCATTGTCGAGGATGACGACATGGACTTCCTCGGGGCCGTCCTTCTCGCCGGGGCGGCGCGGGCCGCTGATCATGTTGACATAGGTGGTGATCGGCTGTCCGGTCGCCGAGCGGGTCAGCAGGCTGAGAATTGGCGGCACTTCCTCCAGCCGTTCGACCACCTTTTCCAGGCCCATGATGGCGATATGCACCGGCGGCACGGTGGTGCACATGCGGCCGTTGCCTTCGTTTTCGACCAGCACCAGAGTTCCGGTCTCGGCCACCGCGACGTTGACGCCGGAGATGCCGGCCCCGGCATCCTCGAACTTGCGGCGCAGCACGCGGCGCGCCAGATCGGTCAGGGCGGCGACGTCCTCGGTGTATTCGGCGTCCTTGATCTTTTGCGAGAACAGCCGGGCAATCTGCTGGGTATTCTTGTGGATCGCCGGCATGATGATATGCGACGGGGTTTCGTGGTCGAGTTGGATGATATATTCGCCCAGATCGGCCTCAATGACCTCGACGCCCTTTTGCTCCAGGGCGTGGTTGAGGTGCATTTCCTCGGACACCATCGACTTGCCTTTGACGGCCAGCGTGACGCCGCGCCGGGCCAGGATGCCTTCGATGATGGCGTTGCCCTGCTCGACGGTCTCGGCCCAATGCACCTGAATGCCGTTGGCGGTCAGCTTGGCTTCCAGCGCCTCCAGCAATTGCGGCAGGCGCAGCAGCGAGCGGGCGCGCACGGCGGCCCCCAGCGAGCGCAGGTCTTTCCATTCCTTGGGATCGGCGAATTGGGCGCTGCGCTTCGAGATCAAGCCGTCCATGGCGCGGCGGAAATTGGCGCGCAATTGGGTGTCGGCAAGCGGCGCTTGCGCCGAGGCGCGGAAATCAGCGGGCATTGATACGCTCCCACAAGAATTCGGCGATATGCAGCGGGCGGGTCGGGCGCTGGGCGGCTTCCAGCGCGCCGCCGATGTTCATCAGGCAACCGCAATCGCTGGAAATCACCACATCGGCCTGGGTCTGGCCGATGGCGTCGATCTTGTCGCCGACCATGGCGGCGGACACCTCGGCATGGCGCACGGCGAAGGTGCCGCCGAAGCCGCAGCATTCGCGTTCGCGCGGAATATTGACAAGTTCGACCTGAGCCAGTTGGCGGATCAGGCTCTTGGGTTGGTCGCCCACCCCCATCTCGCGCATGGCGTGGCAGGAGGGGTGATAGGCCACCTTGGCCGGTGCCCCCAGATCGTCAAGGCGCAGATCCAGCACATCGACGAGGAACTGTGTCAGCTCATAGACGCGGGCGGAAAAGTCCTCGACTTCGGCCTGCATCGGGGTGCCGTGGAACAGTTCGGGATAATGCTTCTTCATCATCCCGGCACAGGAACCCGACGGCACCACAATGGGGATGTCCTTGGCGAACAGGGCAATCTGGGCGCGGGCGACGGCGGCGGCTTCCTCGGAGTGGCCGGCGCTGTAGGCGGGCTGGCCGCAACAGCTTTGATCGGGCGGGAAAATCACCTCGATCCCTTGCGACTGCAACAGCTTGATGCCGGCCAAACCGGCACCGGGATAGAACAGGTCGATCAGGCAGGTGCCGAAGAAATACACCGCTTGCGGGCGGGGAGTGGGCCGGGGATGCGCCATGGAAAGCCTCGTCACGACGGTGCCGGCCGGGCCGATCGCCGCGCCGGGTGGATCTATTGGTTATCCGTTTTTGCCCGCCGTGTAAACTGGTAAAAACATTTTACCAGTAGCCCGGATGCCCCTATTGCGCCTCGCGGTCGCTGACGGCGGCCAAGCTGTCACGACCGATGCGGCGTAGCGATACCTCCAGCCGCTGTTCGGACACCCGGCTTTCCTGCAAGGCGTCGCGGGCATAGAGGATATGCTTCTCGGCGGCGGCGCGGGCGGATTCGGGGTCGCGGGCCATGATGGCGTCAAAGATGGCCTTGTGCTGGCGCAACAGCAGCTCGCGCACGCCTTCGCGCTGATACAGGCGGCGGCGGTCATAGAAGACGTCGTGGCGCAGCAGTTGGAAGACGCTACGCATGATGTGCTGCATCACCGTGTTGTGCGAGGCGGCGTAGAGGGACAGATGGAATTCGGCGTCGGCTTCGGCCTCGTCGCTGGGATCGTCGGTGCCATGCGCGGCGGCCACTGCTTGGAAGGCACGGGTCATGGCGGTGCGATCCTCCTCGGTGGCGCGTTCGGCGGCCATGCGGGCGGCCATGCCGGCGACGATCAGGCGGAATTCCAGATAGTCGAACGCGGCTTCGGGATGCGAGCGCAGCAGCGCCGCCAGCGGTTCGGGCAAAGGGTCGTCGGTCGGTTGGTCGTCGGTGGACATGGCGGGACTCTAGTTTTCGCTGCCGGCAAAGCGGCGCAACGACATTTCCAGGCGCTGGTCCGCCTTGTCGATCTCACTCAGGGCGGTGCGAGTGAAGTTCACATGCGCTTCGGCGGCGGCGCGCGCGGCCTCGGCGTCGCCGCTGAGGATGGCGTCGCGCACGGCGCGGTGCTGTTCCAGCAACAAATCGCGCACGCCCTGGCGGGTGTACAGCTTGTTGCGGTTATAGAACACATCCTCGCGCAGCATGTCGGACAGGCTGCCCATGATGTGCAGCATCATGATGTTGTGGCTGGCCTCGTACACCGCCAGATGGAAGGCGGCGTCGGCATCGGCTTCCTCGGTGGGGTCGAGAATGGCATGGGCGGCTTGCATGGCGGCGAAGCGCTTGGCGATGATCTCGCGGTCGATGTCGGTGGCGCGCAGGGCGGCGAAATAGGCGGTCATGCCTTCGACCACGCAGCGGAATTCCAGATAGTCGTAGGTGGATTCGGGGTTGCTGTCCAACATCTCCAGCAGCGGGGCGCTGAAGTTCGGGCCCAGTACCGCCGCGACGAAGGTGCCGCCGCCGCGCCGGGTTTCCAGCAGGCGGCGTCGCTCCAGCAGATCCAGCGCCTCACGCAGGGATGGGCGTGAGACGTCGAGCTTAAGCGCCAGCTCGCGCTCCGCCAGCAGGCGGTCGCCGGGGCGCAGCGATCCTTCAAGAATGAGTGTTTCCAAATGGCTGGCGATGGCTTCAGCCAATTTCGCCGGCCGAATACGGTCTTTTGGCACGACGTCTCCGTCAACTTGGAGTTTCGTTTTTGGTTTACCCGTCAACAAGGTGATTGTCCACCCTATGCCGTCATCCTCCTTACAAATTACCACTAATTGAGAATTGGAAAAATGAATTTACCACAAGAGCCGCTGCGTCACTTCATGTGTCCCGCCGACCGCATGGTGTCAAGCAATCGCACGGTGGCTTCACGGATTTCGCCGGGGGACTGCAAGCCGGGGATGTTCTGGCGTTTGACGTGATCGACCAGAGCGCGCAAGAAGCCGGGTTCGGCGGTCGAGCCCAACAGTTCCCGCATGCGTGCATGCCCGACATTGCGGTCGATGGCGCACAGGAACACCACGGCATCGCGCATGCGCATGCCTGACGAGGAAATCGCCGCCATGGCCAGCGGGCTGACGGCGCTGGCATGGGCGATGGTGCGGCGCATTTCGGACTCGTCGATGCCGAACAGCCCCGGCAGTTGCAGCGTCTGGCTGAGCGCCCACATAACCTCGGCCTTGGGGGTGCTGGTGGCTCTGGCGGTGCCGTCGGGCAGGCGTTGCGGCTTCCCGGCAGCACCAGTGGGTCCAGAGCCTGTGGCGGGCAGGGCGGCACCTGCCGTGTCCGAGGCGTCGGGCAGCGCCACTACGCTGGTTTCGGGTGGGATGCCATGCAGGGCCAGTTCGCGCAATTGTGCGACTTCGCGATATTCCAGGATGCGCTTGCCCAAGGATCGCACCAGCGGCACCGGCAGCGGCGCGTAATGGGGGATCAGCGGTACCTGCCATTCATACAGCAGCACGTCGCGCATCGCCTGATACAGGCTGTCGGCTCGGTTTGCCTTGCGCTTGGTCCGTGGCGGCGGCGGCGCGGCCCACACGATGCCAAGGATGCGTTTGAACAGGCTGGCCCGTTCGGGCTCCTTGCGCGCCAGGATCGGACGCAGCGGTGCCAGACGGGCGCGGAAGTGGCGCTTGGCGATAGCTCGAACAACCAGGGCGACAACTTCTTCGAGCGTACGGCCACAGATCAGTTGATCGGTGTCGCCAGTGATCGGCTTGGCCTTGGGGCCGATGACGATCTTTTCAAACAGCTCGGGGCGTTTTCTAAACAATTTGAAACAACAATCCGCTAATTCCGGATTGTTCATGATCATGTCAAAGGCATGCTCGCGGCTCAGTCCGTGAAGGCCCGGTACGTTGTCGCGGAATACGTCGACTACGGGACCGCGCAATATATCATTGACCCGGCCGATCGCCGCCTCTGCGACGACCGAGTCGGCGCGAGGTTTTGGACGGGATGGTGTGGATCTTTGCTTCGCGGTCATGCCGAATAGTGTTCCATAGTTGTCGTTCATCGCAATGTTCATTTTTTAACATATGCCCGCATAAATCGCGCAGGTCCTATCTGATGGTGTGGATTGCCTCAAACTAAAGTTGTACGACCATGACCTACGGCAGGGGTGACATAGCCCCTTGCATGATAGATTTCGGCAGAGGAAACCATCACCTTTGGCCTGGGGGATAGGGTTGTAAGAGGCGGGGCAATCAAAGCCATCCGGCGAGATGGACGTATAAGAACGAGGCGATGGTCAGTCAAAGCCGGTTAGCACGGCAAAGGAACCGCCAGTCGCGCGGCCTTGCCGGCAGTCTGGGAGCGGTGGCGGCGTTTGTCGCGGCGCTGGTGCTGCCCTGTCGGCGGTCGGTGGCGGCGGCTGACTTGTTCGTTGGCAATAACCGATTCCAGGCGATGTTCGACGCCGCCACGGTGGGCATGGCCTGCCTGGGACGGCACGGTGTGGTTGAGGCGTGCAATCCCACCCTGGCCGTCCTGCTCGGATGCCGCCCCGAGGAGGTGGTGGGCCGCGCCTTGCTGTCGGTGCTTGCTGAAGGCGGCGACGACGCAGTTTCCGGCGTGATCCAGGGCGACGACATCCGCGTCACCCGTCCCGGTGCGCTGGCCGAGTGGGTGCGGGTGACGGTCTCGGCGAGCGGAGTCGAGCAATCCATCGCCATGGTCGAAGACGTCAGCGCCGCCAAGATGAGCGAGGCGCAGTTCCACCATATCGACCGTTTGGCTCAACTGGGTGAATTGGCCGCCTCGCTGGCCCATGAGATCGGCCAGCCGCTCAACGTCATCCGTCTGACCGCCGAAGGCGCGCTCGACCGTCTGAACGCCGAAGTGGCCGATGTGGCACGCCACAACCGCAGTCTGGCGGTGGTCGTCGATCAGTCGCGCCGTTTGCAGGAAATCATCGACCACACCTTGGCCTATTCGCGCCGCGCCGATCAGGCGGGGCAGTTGCTGGATCCGCGCGCGGTAGTGCGTTCGGCGGTCAAGCTGTTGCACAAGCGGGCGCAGTCCCACAAAATCCGCCTGATGTGGCAGCCGCCGCGCTCGGCGGCGCGGGTGTTCGGCCATGCGGTGCGGCTGGAACAGGTGGTGGTCAACCTGCTGACGAATGCCTGCGACGCCATCCTTGCGGCGCATCGCGGCTCGCAGGCGAACGATTCGGTGGGCAGCGTCGAAGTTCTATGCCGGCTCGATGATGCCGCCGGCGAGGTGGTGGTGTCGGTCATCGATGACGGGCCCGGCGTGCCGCAATCGGTGATGAATCAGATTTTCCAGCCGTTCTTCACCACCAAGCCGCAGGGCATGGGGACCGGGCTGGGGCTGTCGGTGTCGTTGGGCATCATCGCTCAGATGGGTGGCCGCATCGAGGTGACCAATTTGTCCCCCGGCGCCCGTTTCGACATCCGTCTTCCCGCCTTGGGCCGTCTTGACGAGGAATACGGCCCGGCGGGGGCAGGTGGCGAGGCGGCAAGGCCGCATGTGCTGGTCGCCGACGACGAGCCGCTGGCGGTGGCCGAGATCGCCGCGTTCCTTTCGGACCGCGGCTATCGGGTGACCACCGTGGCGGGCGGCAACGCGGCGCTGGCGGTGCATCTGCTCGACCGCGCCGATTTGGTGGTTACCGATCTGCATATGGCCGAGGGCGACGGGGTGGCCCTAATAGCCCGGTTAAAGCGCGAGGAGCCGTTGCTTCCCGTCATTGCGTTGACTGTGCTGGCCGGTGACGAACCAGCGCGGGCACGGGCGGCGGGGGCGGCGCTGGTGCTGTTCAAGCCGTTGGGATTGGCCGACATCCAAATCCATATCGCCCGCGCACTGGCGGAGCGAGCATCGCCGGACACAGTGCCGTGACGATCAAAAACAACAATCTCCCGACAAAGATTCGGGGAAACGGAGCCGTATCTTGCGCATGATTATAGCCGACGACCATGTCATGTTCCGCGAGGGCATGCGGCCCTTTCTTGAACGTCTGGCGCCCGAGGTGGAAATCCTTGAGGCCGGATCGCTGGCCGAGGTGATGGGCCATCTGGGAACGGGCGGCGCAGTCGGGCTGGTGGTGCTGGATCTGAAGATGCCGGGCATGGTCGGATCGGCGGGGATCCGCAAGATCAAGGACGCGCATCCTCCGGTGCCGATCGTCATCCTGTCGGCGGTGGTCGATCGCTTGCAGGTGGTCGAAAGCATCAACAGCGGCGCGTCGGGCTTCATCCCCAAGCGGCTGTCGGGGGCGGCGATGCTGTCGGCGTTGCAACTGGTTCTGGCAGGCGAACGCTTCGTGCCCTATCTGGCGCTGGCCACTGATGACGAGGATGGCGGCGGCGAGACACCGATGCCGAAACACTCCGCCAATCTGAGCATGCTGACCCGGCGCGAAAAAGAAATCCTGACCCTGCTCAAGGACGGCCTGTCGAATAAGACCATCGCCGGGCGGCTGACGGTCAGCGAAGTGACGGTGAAGTCGCATCTATGCAGCATCTTCCGCAAGATGGGAGTGCAGAACCGGGTCCAGGCAATCCGCTGCTTCCTGGGGGGCGACCTTTAAGCGGGGCTTGGCCAAGGGTTGACCCGCCGCCCCCCGCTGCTTATACACAAATACAGTAGGGACATTGTCCGAGGCCAACAGTTATGAAAATCGCCGTCGCCAGCACCGATTTCCTCAAGGTCTCCGGCCATGCCGGGCAGGCGCGCAAATGGGTGGTGTTCAACACCGTCGAGGGGGCCGCGCCGGTCGAGGCGCAGAGGATCGACTTGCCGCCCGAGCTGGTGTTCCACGTCTTCCGCGACAGCCAGGGGCCGCATCCGCTGGATGGCGTCGGCGTGTTGATCTTTCAGACGGCGGGTGAAGGCTTCGTCAAGCGCATGGGCAAGAAGGGCATCCAACTGGCACCGACCAGCGAACGCTCGGTCGTCCGCGCCGCCGCCGATTTCGTCTCCGGCACCTTGAAGCCACCGCGCCCGCCTGGTTTGATGAGCCTGCTGTGCAAGGTTCGTGACCTGTTTTCAGACCATACTTGACGGCAAGGTTCAGTCGGTCGTCGCCATGCGGCGCTCCAACACCCGCGCCAGGGCGGCGAACAGGCGGTCGGGCTCGATCGGCTTGCTGACGTAATCATCCATGCCGGCTCCCAGGCAACGCATTTCGTCGTCGCGCATGGCGTTGGCGGTCAGGGCGATAATTGGCACGCGGCTGGCCGCGCCGGGCAGGGCGCGGATCGAGCGGGTGGCGTCCAGCCCGTCCATTTCCGGCATCTGCATGTCCATTAAGACCAGGTCGAACGGCTCGGTTGCGGCGGCTGAAACCGCTTGCACGCCGTCATTGACGGCGGTGACCCGGTGCCCCCATTTCTCCAGCAGGGCGGTGGCGACCTTGCGGTTGACGCCATTGTCCTCGGCCAGCAGGATGCGCATGCGCGGCAGGGCCGATCTCAGACTGGGGCCGGCGGCTGGCGGTCTGTCAGGTTCCTGACCAGCGGCATAGGCCACGGTGAACCAGAAACGGCTGCCGCGCGACAGGGTGCTGTCGACGCCGATGTCGCCGCCATGCAGGCCGACCAACCGCCGGCAGATGGCAAGCCCCAGCCCACTGCCGCCATAGCGCCGAGTGATCGAACCGTCGGCTTGGCTGAAGGATTCGAACAGACGGGCGCGCACTTCCTCGGGAATGCCGATGCCGGTATCGACTACCGAAAAGCGGAAGGTGGTGCTTTGGGCGCCGACGGTCAAAGCCTCGACCGACAGCCGTACGCCGCCCTTTTCGGTGAACTTGACGGCATTGCCGATTAAGTTGAGCAGGATTTGGCGCAGGCGGGCGGGGTCTCCGAGCAAATAGCGGGGTACGTCGGCGGCGATTTCGGCGTCCAGGATCAAGCCCTTTTCGGCGGCGCGCGCCGACATCAGGGCGATGACCGAATCGATGGTGGCGGGTAGGTCGAAATCGACCCTCTCCAAATCCACCCGTCCGGCTTCCAGCTTGGAAAAGTCGAGAATATCGTTGAGCAGGGTCAGCAGCGCCTCGCCCGACTGGCGGATGGTGTCCAGATAGTCGCGCTGCTGGCCCGAGAGCGGCGAATCCAGCATCAGCCGGGTCATGCCCAAGATACCGTTCATCGGCGTGCGGATTTCGTGGCTCATCACCGCCAGGAATTCCGATTTGGTGCGATTGGCGGATTCGGCGGCGTTCTTGGCGAAGACCAGTTGTTCCTCGCCGCGTTTGCGCGCCGAGATGTCGTCTTCGATGGCGACGTAATGGGTGATCGCACCGCCCGCCTGACGTACCGGTGAAATCGACGAGGCCTCCCAATACAGTTCGCCGTTCTTCCGGCGATTAAGGAATTCACCATGCCATTGGTCGCCGCCTTGGATGGTCGCCCACAGCGCATCATAGATGGCGCGCGGAGTCTGCCCCGACGCCACCACGGCGGGGGTGCGGCCGATTACCTCGTCGGCGGCGAAGCCGGTGATCGTGGTGAAATGCGGGTTGACGTATTCGATGATGCCTTCGGGGGTGGTGATGATCACCGAGACCGGGCTGCATTCGACCGCCTGATAGAACTTGCGCAACTCGTCGCGGGCCAGGCCCAAGGCGCGGTTGCTGCCTTTCAGTTCGAAAGTGCGCTGGCGGACTTGCTCTTCGATGGTGGCATAGACGCCCTTGAGGTCGTCGGTCATGTGGTTGAAGGCGTGGGCCAGTTCACCCAGCTCGTCGTCGGTTTCCACCACCACCCGGTGATTGAGGTCGCCAGCGCTCATGCGGCGCACCACGCGGGTCAATTGATCCACTGGCCGGCTGAGCGAGCGCGCGGCGACCAGCGCCAGGATACCGACGCCGGCCAGGGTCAGCAGCGCCACCACCAGCACCAGCTCGCGTTGTTTAGTGACCAAGGCCAAGGCTTCGTCGCGGTCGATCTTGACCACCATGCCCCATTGGAACGACGGCAGATAACGCCATACCGCCAGCGACGGGATGCCCCGGTAATCCACGGCCTCGCCGGCACCCTGATTGCCGGAAACGGCTTGGCGCAGCGGCATGCCGGCGATGGATGAGAGATCCAGCTTGCGGTGAAAGGCGGCATCGCCATCATGGCGCAACGGTGCGACAAGGATGATGCCATCGGCCTGCAACGCGCCCAGCACCACTTCGCCCGAACTGCCCAGCCCGTTGAAGTCGGTGACCGCCTCCCACAGGTCGCGGTTGCTCAACTGAACGACGACGATGCCGATCAACTGATTGTCGCGCAGAACCGGGGTGGCGACAAAGGTCGCGGGTGAGCCGGGGGTGGATTGGGGATCGAATCCGGACAACTGGGGCACCCGCTGAGCGCGGGCGCGGGCGACGGCTTTGGTCATCTCCGCCCCAGCCAGCGGCGGCTGATCCAGATGTGCCCCAACGGCGAAGTGGCGGCTGGAGGAAAACAGCACCTCGCCATCGAGCGAGATCAACAAAAGATCGTCATAACCGGAAAAGCTGGAAAAGGCCGTCAGTTGCGGGCGAAAGACGGTGTCGATCCGATCGAGGGCGGCGGTATCCTTGCTGCGATAGGCGTGGCCCAACTCGTCGATGGCGTTACCGACCAGCGGCAATTGTACCAACGCGGCGATGTCGCGCTTGCGGTCCAGGGCATAGGCTTCAATCTGGCGGCTTTTGTGGTCGGCCAGGGTCTGCAAATGGCTCAGCGCGGTTTCGCGCATCAGCTCCAGCGTCAGTTCCTGGGTCAGCACCAGCAGGGCAATCAGCGGCACCATCGAGATCACCAGGAACCAGCCGAGCAGCTTGCCTGCGATGGTAGGCCGCCTCCATGGGCGCGGTCTGGCGCCGGCATGGCGGGCCTTCGGTGGCGCTCCCCGCGTCGTCATGGACAGGAACTTTCCTCTCGCATCTTCTCGGTGGTGCGGGCGGCCCGCAGCATGAGTGTCCTGCCCTGTAGTTTGGTTGAATTATGGGAAGTTGTCGAGGTGTAACGCCGTATACAAGGTGTCCGGACGCGCGAACGATGCTGGATCGCAATGATCGGCGGTCGTCAACTCCGATTGCAGGCGAGGCAGCGCCGGCTGCGGCCCGCGACGAGCGGTGGTGAAGGCGTCCAGGGCCTGTTCCAACTGGGCCAGGGCGGCATCCCAGTGATTGGGGCGGTCCTGGCGGAACAGCCGCAGGCTTGGATACCAGGGCGAATGCTTGCCGCTGTCGAACCAGCGCCAATCCGAGGTGTAGAGCAGCAGCACGAAGCTCGGCAGGCCCAAGGCTCCGGCCAGATGCACCACCGAGGTGTCGATGCTTATCAACAGGTCGAGCTTGGACATGACAGAGGCGGTTTCGGCGAAATCGAACAGGCGCGGCCCCAGATCGGTGACGATGCAGTCGCCGCCCAGCGCTTTCAGATCGGCTGCGCGCGGGCCGACCTGCAGGCTGATCACGTCCAGGCGGGGATCGCCCAGCAGCGGCAGCAGACGCTCCAGCGGGCAAGAGCGGTCGCGCGGCGTCGGCTTGCCGGCCCACACCAGCCCGACGCGCAGCCGCGGATCGGCGGGCAGCGGTAACGACGGTTCCGGCGCGCGGAGGTATGGCGCCGCACAGGGCAGACTATCGAGGGTGACGCCGAACAGGCCGGGCAGGCTGAGCAAGGGTGCATAGACATCGCAGGCCGGTGCGGCTGAACCTCGCGCCACCGTCGCATCGACGCCGGGGGCCAGCGCCATCAGCCGCAACAACTCCGGCTGGCACTCCAGCACCACCCGCCCGGCACCGCGTTCCCGCACCTGAGGGATGAAGCGCGCCCATTGCAGCACATCGCCGAAGCCTTGTTCATCATGCAGAAAGATGGTGCGCCCGGCCAGCGGCTCGCCTTGCCAGCGCGGCAGTGGAAGGATGCGCGGAGGGCTGCGCTTCAACCCCCAGCGGGACTCGTAGGCGGCAAGGCCGCGCCGGTAATCGCCGTCCTGCAACAGCGACAAGGCCCAGTCCCAGCGGTATTCGCTGTTGTCCGGTTCCAGGTGCAACGCGGTATCGAAGGCGGCCCTCGCCTCGGTCGGGCGGTGGTCGTCGCGCAAGGCCAGCCCCAGATTGTAATGCAGGCCGGCTTCCCTCGCCGACAAGGCCAGGGCGCGGCGGTGGACGGCTTCGGCCTCCTCCAGCGCGCCGCGTTCGCGCAACACATTGCCCAGATTGGACAGGATGCCGGCGGCATCGGGGCGCAGGGCGACGGCGCGGCGATAACTGGCCTCGGCGGCGGCCAAGCGTCCGGTCCCGCGCAAGGCAACGCCAAGATTGTTGTAAAGATCGGGTTGGCGCTGATCCAGCGCCGCCGAGCGGGCGTAGAGCGCCAGCGCCTGATCGATGCGCCCGGCAGTTTGCCGGCGCGCGCCCTCTTGCATCAGCGCGACAGCCTCCGGCATCGGCGGGGCGTCGTCGCCGTGCTCGTCGCCAACCAGGGCCGTCAACTCGGCGGCGGCGCGGGCAACCACGTCGTCCCAACGGCCCGGCTGACTTTGCCGCAGCAGCCGCAGCGAGGCGTACCACGGGCTGTCCTCGCGGGTTTGCATCCACCGCCAATCGGGGGCATAGGGCGTCAGCATCCACACCGGCTTGCCCAGGGTAGCGGCCAGATGCGCCACCGCCGTATCGATGCAGATCACCAGATCGAGCTGCCCGATCACCGCCGCCGTATCGGCGAAATCACCCAGCAGCGGCGATAAATCCTGGATCAAGGCCGGATGCGCCTGTTTGCCCAACTCACCGACCGGCGGCCCCATTTGCAGCGAATAGAGCCGCACTCCGGCCACTCCGGCCAATGGCAGCAGGGTCTCCAGCGCCAGCGAGCGGTTGTGGTCGTTGCTGTGCTTGGGGCTGCCGGCCCAGACGATGCCGACTTTCAGCCGGGTGCCCAGTGGAGCCGGCAGCGGCGTCGCCAGAGGTATCAGCCGACGATAAGCGGTGGGGTCGGGGATGTCGTCTTCCGACACCCCGACCAGACGCGGCACCGACAGCAAGGGGATATGAGTGTCGAATTTGGCCGCAAGGTGCAGGTTGGCAACTACCGCATCGGCGCCCGCGACCCCGTCGAGCAGCCGCAGCAGTTCAGGCTGTACCGCCAGGATGATTCGCCCACCGCGCCCCGCCAGCCGCGGCATGTAGCGGACGAACTGCAACACGTCGCCAAAGCCTTGTTCGGCGTAGACCAGCAGGGTCTTGCCGGCCAGCGGCGTGCCGTCCCATTCCGGCCCCTTGAGTTTGGGCTGTTTGGCTTCGGGCTTGCGGCGGCGCCATTCGTATTCGACCCAGCCGGCGGCCAGCTCGCCCTTGAGCAACAGCAGTCGGGCCAACCCCAAATGAGCGTCCAACTGATCGGCGTCGAGTTCCAGGGCGCGGCGCAAATGGCGCTCGGCCTGATCCAGGCGGCCCTGGCCGATCAAGGTCTGGGCGTAGCCGCTATGGGCGGCGGGGCTGAGCGGAGCCTGCGCCTGCGCCTGGAGGAACAGCGCTTCGGCGACCTGGAAATGACCGTCATTGGATTGCATGCCGGCAAGGCGGATCAGTGCCGTGGTGTCGTGCCGGGCTAGGGCGGCGGCGCGGCGCAGGCAGGCTTGGGCGGCGGCTTGGTGATGCTGGCGGTTCAGCAGCAGCGCCGACAGAACCCAGCCATCGGCAGACTGCGGATGACGGCGCAACAGCCCGGCGACGACCTCGCGGGCTTCGGCCAGACGGTTGAGGTCCATCAATGCATGCACAGCGTTCAGGCGCAGGTTCGGAGTCTCGATCCCGGCATCGATGGCCCGCCAACAGGCGGCCAGACACTCGTCGCGGCGGCCCAACTGGCGCAGGGCGGTGGCGCGGTTGGTCTGAGCGTCGGCATGCTGAGGGAACAGGCTCAGCACCTCGTCGTAACCGGCCAGCGCTTGCGTCACACGTCCGCCACGGTGATGCGCCAGGGCGCGGGCCAAAGCCTCCTCGGCGCGGGCCGTCAGCGGCGCGGCGGCGGGCGCGGCAAGGGGGACGGGCAGGGACATGACTTCCGATCTCGACAGTGGCGTTGCCAGCTAAGCGGGAATTGCCGCGTTCCGCAAGTCTGGCCGTCGCTGCCCCTTGCGCCGGTCGGATTGGTGGCGTAGTGTTCCACTTATGTTCTTCCGCCATGCGGGACTATCGAGAGGCCGGCTTGCATGACCAGCATCGTAATCACCGAGAAACCCAGCCAAGCCGGCGACGTGATGAAGGCCGTCGGCGGGCGCTATGGCGAGATCATTCCGGCCCAGGGCCATGTCATGCGGCTAGCCGAACCAGACGAGGTCGATCCTGCCTGGACCCGCTGGTCCACCGCGCTGTTGCTGCCGGCGGCGGGGCGTTATCCTTTGCGTGAGGATCCCTCCAACGGCAAGGGCGCGCGGCTGGCTAAGCTGAAACCGGCGCTGCGGGCGGCGGAGACCATCTATTGCAGCACCGATTGCGACCGCGAAGGCACTTTGATCGCCGGCAATCTGGTCAACAGCTTCTCGCGTCCCTCGGCCCGCGTGTTGCGGGTGGTGTTCACCGCGCAGGATCCGACGACGCTGCGCAAAGCCTTCGCCGAGGCGCGGCCGTGGAGCGATTTCGCTAACGAAATGGCCGCCGGCGAGGCTCGTTCGCAGGCCGATCAGATCTACAACCTGACCCTGACCCGCGCCGCTACCGTGCTGTTGCGCCAGCCGGGCGCCAAGGGCGCCATCGGCATCGGCCGGGTCAAGACCCCAACCCTGGCCATCGTCTGCAAGCGCGAGTTGGAGATCGAGGCGTTCCAGGCCCGCGACTACTTCGAGGTGGTGGCTCAGGCGACCGTTGCTGGAGGTCGTTTCGTTATGCGTCACGCCGCCAAGCCGCGCCTGGAGGACCGTGTCCAAGCCGAGGTCATCGCCCGCGCCGCCGAAGGCTGGAGCGGACCGCTGACGGTGGTCACCGAGGATAAACGCCAGTCGCCGCCGCGCCTGTTCGATCTTCCGGCCCTGCAAAAAACCTGCTCGGCCCGCTTTGGCTGGACCGCCGACAAGACCTTGGAGGTGGCCCAGGATCTGTATCAGAACCATGGCCATCTGCTTACCTATCCGCGCGCCGAAAGCCGGTACTTGGCAGAGGCGCAAATCGGCGACGCCCAGACCCTGACCGAGCGGCTGAGCGGGGTTTACGGACTGTCGGCGATCGTTCCAGTGATCCGGCGCGGCAAGGACGGCGTCTATAGCGACAAGGGGCTGGAGGGAGTCAGCCATCATGCGGTGATCCCCAACGTCAACGGCGATCTGAGCAAGCTGGCGGCGCTCGACGCCGACGGGCGGCGGCTGTTCGATCTGGTCGCCAAGGCCTATCTGGCGGCGCATCACCCCGACCATCTGTACCGTCAGACGACGGTCACCGCGCTGGTGGAGGGGTATCTGTTCCGCGCCACCGGGCGCATCACCACCTCGCCCGGCTGGACGGCGATCTATGACGACCGCGCCGACGACGAAGGCGGCGAGGCGGCCGAGGCAGAGCAGACCCTGCCGCCGCTGATCAACGGCGATCCCGCCCAGTTGAGCGCCGCCAAGGTCGAGGCCAAGCGCACCAAACCGCCGCCGCGCTATACCGAGGGCACGCTGATTCAGGCCATGCAGGAATCCTGGCGCTTCATTCCCGACAGCCGCCCGGATCTGCGCGAACGCCTGCGCGACGCCAAGGGCATCGGCACGCCGGCGACGCGGGCCGAGGTTATCAAAGGGTTGAAGCGGCAAGATATGCTGGCGGCCAAGGGCAAGCTGGTGGTGCCGAGCGACCAGGGCATGTCGTTGTACAAGCTGCTGGCCGAAGCGGCGCCGCGCCTTGTCGATCCGGGGGTGACGGCGTTATGGGAATTGCGGCTGGACCAAATCCTGCTGGGGCGGGTCACCGCCGATCAGGTCATCCAGGAAATCGCCCATGAGGCGGAAAAGGTCGTCGCGGCGCTGACGCGGCGGGTCGCCGAGGGTAATCTGTCGCTGTTGGCCGGAAGCGGGCGCTTCGGCGCGGGCAAACAGGCTGGTCTGTCGCCGCGCCTGAGTGCTCAGGCGGGCCGCGCCCCGACCGACAAGCAGGTGGCCTTCCTGACCAAGCTGAGCAAGGAAAAGGCGGCGCCGATTCCCGCCGGGACGCTGGACGACATGGCCCGCACCTCGGCGATGATCGATCACCTGATGGGCAAAGGCCCCAAGCTTAAAGCCAAAGCGCCGAAACGCGCCGCCGCCCCGCGCCGCACGCCGCGCAAGGCGCGGGGCGACGCTCCGGCTCAGGCGGAGACGGCTTGAAGCTGGACCCCCAGGCGCACACAGCCCCAATGCGTACCGTCCACGGTGATCGGGGCGTCTATTTCCTTGAGGACCGTGACCTGCCCCTGACCCATGTTGCGGGCATAGGTTTGGGTCAGTACGGGAGCGGTGCTGCGTCCGGCTAGGATGCCGGTGCGGTCGTCATAGATGCGGCGGTTGCGGGTGTTGGCGTGGTTCCATTCGGGCTGGCCGGGCCGTTGCGGGGCCGAGTATTTGGCGTTGTGGGTGGCGATATAGCCGTTTCGGTCGGCGACGCAGCAAAACGCGATTAGCGGATTGGCTGCCAGCGGCGGTTCCAGCAGCGCTGGCAATATGCGATCGGTGAGGACGCCGTGCTTGGCTAGGTATTGCGCCGGTTCGGTGTTGGCCAGCGGTGTATAGATGGTGTCGAACAGCTCTTTCTTGGTCAGCACTCCGTCGCGTAGCGCGCGCTCCATCGCCGCGCTGGCATCGCGGGCGACCTGTTGCGCAGTGGCGATCAGCGGTTGGGCGGCAGCCTCGGCTCGCCTCATCACCTCGGTCAGAGCCGTCACATGCGCCTCGTCGATCGACAGGAAGCGGATGTGAAGACCCAATTGGCTGTCGACCAACAGCTGGAACTGGATATGGCCGACGCCCTGCAACTCCAGTTCACCATTTCCCGCCGAATGCTCGGGCGGGTTGGCGGTCACCAGCAACGCGCCGCTGGTGGAGACATCGCCGGTGTGGCCGGAAAAACGATGGCCGTCGAGAGTGGCGGTGAAGGGAATGGCGACCGGCACCCGATCCGAAGCACGGCGGTCGCCGCCGCACGAGGTGCGCAGGATGATGTTCAGCCGCCGCTGCAAGGCGTTGATGTCGCGGCTGACCAGACAGGACAACTCGTTGACCTTGCTGGCGGTCATGCCGGTCAGTTCCGAGCCTTGCAACATTGCCTTCACGGTCTCGCCGACCGACCGCGTGTGTCCGGCGGCGAGGACGGCGCTTTGCATGATTTCGGCGGTGGCTTGGCGTTGCTCGTCGGTGGCGTGGGCGACCTGCGAGGATATGGCGTCGATGTCGCGGATGGTCATCGCCACCGTCTCGACTGTCTTGACTGCGTCACGGGTGGTGTCGCCAATTTGCCGGGCCTGGGCGCTGACCATGCCGATGGCGTCTTCGGTCTGGTGGGCCAAGTCCTTGACTTCGCTGGCGACCACGGCGAAGCCGCGTCCGGCCTCGCCGGCGCGGGCCGCTTCGATGGTGGCGTTCAGCGCCAACATGCGGGTCTGGCCGGCGATGGCCTTGATCAGCGCGACGACGTCGTTGATGCGTGTCGTCGTTTCGGTCAGACCGCCGACGCTCTGGCTGGCCAGATCGACGTTGCGGCGGGCGTCCTCGGCCAGACGCGAACTATCCTGGACGCGGGCGGTGATGTCCCGGCTGGACGCTTCCAACTGGCCGGTGGCTCCGGCGACCGTTTCGACATTGCCGCTGGTGGTCTCGACGGCCAGCGCCACGGCACGGGCCATCGCTTGCAGGTCGGCGGCGGTTTCGGAAAGCTGGGTCGCGCCTTCGGTCAAGCGTTGGGCTTGCAACGAGATGTCGCCGACGGTGGTCGCGACCTCGCCTTCCAGCGATTCGCTGAGGGTCAGCATCTCCGAGCGCAGATGCTCCTGGGCGCGCACTTGCAGGTCTTCATTGGCCAGTTTCAACAGCGCAGCCTCGGCTGCGCCTTGGCGGAGAAAATCAACCGAGCGGGCCATCTTGCCTAATTCGTCACGCGCATCCAGGCGCGGTACGACGGTGGTGTAATCCTGCTGGGCCAGTCGATCGAGGGTTCGCGTCAGTTCCACCACCGGGGCCGACACCTTGTGGACCACCAGCGTCACCAACAGGATGGACAGAATGGTGACGGCGACCACGGTGCCGGCGAAGGCGGTGCGGACGACGTGCAGCGAGGCCACCAGCGCGCCCTCGCGCTCGACCTTCAGGGCGCGGAAGCGGTCGAGTTGCGTGCCGACGATATCCTTGGTGGCCTTGTATTTGCCTTCTGTGGAACTCATCATGGTCAGGGCCATGCCGGCGTCGGAATCGGCCATGTCGGCGACGCCGCGGGCGTTCTTGGTAAACTTCTCCAGCGCCGCCTGCATGGCGGTGATGACTGCCGGATCGGTCGAGGTTTCGTTAAGCGCGGTCTGCACCTGGGTGAAAGAAGTCTTCAACGCCTCGACCCGGGTGGTCGCCTGCTTAGCCATGCGGGTGATTTTGTCGGCGTCGGTTTCGTTGGCGGCCACCGAGGTCAGCCGGTACAGCGTTCCCATCATGGTGTCGAGGTCGGTGTCGAACTGCTCCAAGCGGTCCAGCTTGCTCAACACCTCCTGTTCCAAGGCTTCGACGCTGCGGGCGTTGTCGGTCAGCAACAGGAAGGCGGCGATGCACAAGGCGGCCAGGATCACCAAAAGAGCAGCCGGGGCCAGGGCTATCTTCGTCCGAATGGAGAGGTTCTCAATCGACAACATGTGACATTTCCCCGGCTCTGTTTCGGACGAAGTCAGCGAATGGTGGTATCGAAATACCGCTGCCGCGTTTCTCTTCCGTCTATTTTTTGTAGATGCCGACACAGACCGCTGTGTCGTTCAGGCGTTCGCAATAGGTTGATTTTTGTTCGATCTTGCGGGTCGTCGGATCGGTAAATTTGTAGTCCTGCCAAAATGTCGCCTTGGCTTTTGCCAAGTCGATGCGTTCTTTGACATAAGGCTTGCCGTCGGCATCTTCGTTTTCGATCAAATCCTTGCCGACCAGCTTGGCATTGGCGCCGTGTGCCAGGCATTTTCCTTGCAGGTCGTAGACGATCACGTAGAGATCGCGGTCGGTGAAGCGCGGGTCTTTGGCTGTGATTTCGCCATAGGCCTTTTCGGGTGTCGCGGTCTTAATGTAATCGACCGCCTTTTTAGTCATGGCGACGGCTTCGTCGGCGGTGCCCTGGTCCGCCGCCTGTGCGGCGGTGCCCGTTGCCATGATGGCTATGACCACAATCAGTTTGCCGGTATTCCGCATTTAGGTTGCCCCGTCTGTTATCCGATTGGTGCCGTCTTTAAGGTGCAGTGCAAGCATTATGCCAGGGAGGTGGTAGACAGCAATTGTGTTGATATTGACGGAATGCCGCGCCGATTTCCAGTGGGTAGACTCTAGCATTGCGTGCTGATGGCAGGTGTTTATCATCAAATAAAATTATGGGTATGCTGTCTGCATTGCAGTTTGCAAATCGCCAACACGCGGCGTCGCCAAATCGCCGCCAGCGGTGGTTGAAACGTCCCAAAATTGTAATTTGCCTTGCCGTTGCGCAAGGAGGCACCTTTACACAGGCGGATTGCGAGGCTTTTGCCACCTCCGTCATTGTTTATTAGCCTATATAAATGATAGGCCTTTTCAAAATAACCGTATGACGGTGGCAAAATGCATTTTCACGCGCATTCCGGAAAGATTGGCCACTTCATCAAGTGGTCGGTTGTGGTCGCCGGTGCCGTGCCCAGCTATCGCCACGCGGTGGCGCAGGTTCTGACGCGGGCATTCGACCGCCAGATCCATTGCGAAAGCGCCGCCTCGTTCACCGATTGCACGGCAATCGTCGCTGCCCGTCCGGTCGATTTGGTGTTGTTGGATATGGGCCTGCTGAAATCGCGCGGGTTATCGGCCATTGGCCGCCTGCGCGACAGTTCCCGGAACACTGCAATCTTGCTGGTTGCCGGTCTTTGCGATCCGGAAACCATCCGCATCGTCCTGATGCAGGGCGCCGCCGGCTATTTGCCCAAGGCCGCCAGCCCCGCCACTCTCATCGGCGCGGTGCGCGCGGTGCTGGAGGGTGGGCGCTATGTGCCGGACGAAGGCGCCTGCGAGGTGCCCGAGATCTTGGCGCGGCCATCGGCGCCCAACGGGCACGCGGTGGCCTGAGCCCGCTCAGGCGTCTTGCAAGGCGTGCAGGAACGCTTCGGCGGCAGCCGCCGGAACGCCGGGGCTGAACAGGAAGCCCTGGACTTCGTCGCAGCCGAATTTCCGCATTGATTCAAGGTGCTCGGCGGTTTCAACGCCTTCGGCAATGGCCTTCATACCCATTTTTCCGGCAATGGCGATGACCGTCTGGACAATCGCCGCGTCGTCCGAGGATTGATGCACATCGCGCACAAACGACTGGTCGATCTTGATCTTGTCGGTGGGGAACCGCTTGAGATAGTTCAGGCTGGAATAGCCGGTGCCGAAATCGTCGATGGAGAGCAGCACGCCCAGGTCTTTCAGGCT
>Ga0116225_1000474_pt1 | contig 30992 bp, 31 predicted proteins | sample Sb_taG_8_FD_88968 | JGI IMG/M metagenome (GOLD analysis project Ga0116225, IMG submission 88968) | Peat soil microbial communities from Weissenstadt, Germany - Sb_50d_c_BC metaG | ecosystem: Environmental > Terrestrial > Soil > Wetlands > Peat | place: Germany: Weissenstadt | collected 2010-09-21 | reverse complement strand
CGGTGTTCGCGGCACAATGATACAAACAGCCGACGACATGGCCGAAGGCGGCGGCGAGGGTGTCCATCGCCCGCAGATTGACGTCTGCGGGAGCGGTGGGATAGTCGCTTACACAATGCAGGATGGCGATTTCGCGTGTGCCGGCGTCATCCAGCCAGCCGATGGCGCGTTCGATCTCGCCCAGATCGGCCATGCCGGTGGACAGAATGACCGGTCGGCCAAAGCCGCCGACATGCTGGATCAACTGCGGATTGGTGATCTCGCCCGACGCCAGCTTGAACGCCCGCATGCCCAAGCGATGCAGGAAAACGGCGCTGTCGACGTCGAAGGGGGTGGAGAGGAATTCGATGCCGACCTGTCGGCAATAGTCGGCCAGGGCGTCGAAGGCGTCGAAGGACAACTCCAGATCGCGCAGCATGTCGGCCATCGAGGACGAACTGCCGGTGTTGCGCGTCTGGTAATCAGCCATCGGCGTGGCGGCGGAGACCAGGGCGGCGGTGCGGAAGGTCTGGAACTTGACCGCGTCGGCGCCCGCTGCGGCGGCGACGTCGATCAAGCGCCGCGCCTGTTCGACGCTGCCGTTATGGTTAACCCCGGCTTCGGCGATGACATAGGTGGCGGTGCCGATGATGTCGGCGAGGCGCAAGGCGGCGGCTTGGGGCGGGGATGCCGGCATGATGGACTCACTCCTCGGCGGAATGGGGAAGATCGCAGAATGACTTCGGTAGCGGCCGCTCACCAGCGGCGGTGAGGCGGGCCAACAGAGTCAGTACGGCGTCGCTTGACTGACCGTCGCCATACAGCGACACCGTCGCGTCGAGCACGCGCTGAAAGGCGGGAGCCAACACGGTGGCGATGGCGGCGCTGATGGAACCGGCGTCGTCGGCGCAGGTAACCACCGAGGCGGCGTGCAGACGGCCTTCCTGACGGTCTCCGATATTGACGGTGGGACACTTGAGCAGCGGCGCCTCGAACAACCCCGAGGACGAATTACCGACCACGGCGGCGCAATGCTTCATGGCGCTGAGATAGCGGCGTTGTCCCAGCGAGGTGACGACGTGGACTCGGCCCGGATGGCGGGCGGCATAGTCGTCAAGGGCAGCATTGATGCGCAACCCGCCAGCATCGGAATTGGCCTTGGTGATCAAGGCCTTGTAGTCGGGGAAACGGTCAAGCGCGGTCAATAAGGGGGCGGCGGCGGCGCTGTCGGCATGATGCGCGGTGGCGCAATGATAGGTCACCAGCAGATAGGGGCCGTCGAGGGCGAAATCGATTTCATCCGACAGTTCCTGGCGGCTGAGCAGCGACAGGCGGTTGACGTTGTCCAATCCGGGGGCGCCGGTGATGAAGATGCTGGCGGGGTCTTCGCCCAACTGCCGCACGCGCGTCGCCGCCTCGGCGGTGGAAACGAAGTGGTAGCGCGAGAATTTGGTGATGCAATGGCGGATGGCGTCGTCGACGGCTCCACGGGTCAACTCGCCGCCATGCAGATGCGCGACGGGCAGCCCCATAAGGTAGGCAGATTGTGCCGCCGCCAGAATTTCGACGCGGTCGCCCAGCAGCAACACCAGATCAGGAGCAAGATCCTGGAAGGCGTCGGCGAAACCCAGCACGCCCAACCCGACCGATTTGACCATGCCGACATCGGAGTCGCTGGACAGCAGAGTCTCGACCTTGCGGGCGATGGGGATGCCGTCGGCCTCGATTTGCCGCCACGTCGAGCCGAAAGCCGGGGCCAGATGCATGCCGGTGACGACCAGTTGCATGTCGATCGCCGGCATGGCTTGCAGGCCTTTGATGATCCAATACAACAGGCCATACTCGGCGCGGCTGCCGGTGACCACGCAGATGCGGCGGGGGCGAGGCGGCACGGGCGATCCTTTCACGGGGCCAGGATACGGGCCGGATTGCCGGCCACGGTGGCGCCGGCAGGCACGTCGCGAATGACGACGGCCCCCATGCCGATGATGGCTCCGGCGCCGATGCGCAGCGGTTGTTCGGGCGTGCCTTGGCGGATTGTCGCGCCGCTGCCGAGATAGGCAAAATCTTCCACCACCACATTTCCGTTGCACCTGACGCCAGGGGCGAAGGTGACGAAGTCGCCGATCACGCAGTCATGCGCCACCGAGGCGTGGTTGTCGCAATTGAACGAGCGCCCGATGGTGACGTTCGCGGTGATGGTGGCGAAATGGCAGAGAATGGCGCCCTCGCCGCTGATTCCGGCGTCCATGACCACGGCATGGCGGCTGGCTAGGCTGAGCAGGCGGTAGCCGGCATTAAGGGCGCGCGCGGTGATCGCTTGGCGCAAGCGGCCATCGCCGACAGCCACGCAGAAATATTTCCGCACGGCCGGATGAGCGGCGAAATCATCCTCGGACAGCACCGCATGGCCGTTGACGGGGGCGTCGCCGCGCTGGCGATCGACGAACACCATCTGGTCGGGGGCGATGCCGTAATCAGGGCGGTCGGCCAGGAAGTGCCGGGCGATGGGCATGACCTCGCGGGCGAAACCGCCACGGCCGAACGCACCAAAAATCGCCTCGCCCATGCTGCGGACCTCTATTTCAGATAATCCAGCAGGCTCAAGGAGCGGGTCTTCGACAGCGCCTGATAGGATGCCTGCAACGACTGCTGCTGATTAAGCAATTTCATGATCGTCGCGGTCGGGTCGGCGGTTTCCACATTATCGATGGCGCTCTGGACGAACGACAGATAATTGCTCTGCGCCGTGGTGGTGTTGGACAGCGTTTCCTGCTGGTTGGCGAGGGTGAACTCGACGTCTTGAATGCTGCGCGGCGATTCTTTGTCGAACGGGGCCGGGCCGACCGACGTGTGCTCGACCGAATCGTTGATCAGGAACAGCGCGTCATTGGCGCGGCCAGGATTCTGATCAAGTCCGCCAGAGGTGCCATAGGCGCCCTGGGCGACCATGGCCATCGCCCGCATCGCCTTCTCGAAGGCCGGATCAAGCGCCGAGGTGGGGGTGTCGAGCGTTGTCGAGGTGTCGATTTGCTGCGGCGAGTTGCCGTTGGTGCCCTGGAACATGCTGCTCACAGCCAAGCTGGCCGTGGCCGATACCGTGCTTGGCAAGGTCGGACGCTGGATGGTGAGGGTGGTGCCGTTGTTGCTGGCGACCACCCAGCCGGCGTTGTTGCCGTAGCTGTTGGCCCCGGTGATGTTGAAGGTGGAGCCGACCGTCAGGCCGGCGAGGGCGCCTGGGGTCGCTGCCGTGATGGTGGCGGGGGCGGTGAACGACACGCTGGTCTGCAACGGGGCGACTGGCGTGGTGGCATTGGCGGCGGCGGGCAGGGTGATGGAGACCGCTGTGGCGGGGCCGCCGGCGGGATTGGGCTCGGTCGTCACCACCGGGCCGACGGTGATGGTGGTGCCGTTGTTGGTGCCGACGGTGTAGCGTCCCAGAGCGCCGGTGGCATCGGTCGCGGTGAAGATCGAACCGGCGGGAAGGCTGCCCAATTGCCCCGCATTGGCCGATGTGATGGTGCCGGCGGCGGCATTGAAGGTCAATGCGCCGGTATCAGCCGGATTGGTGGTGACATTGGCGGTGTCGCCGGCGCTTGAGGTCGGGAAGGTGGTGGTCGAGCCGTTGTAGAGCGCCTGAAAAGCGGTGAAGCTCTGGGCGCCGACACTGACCGGCTCTTGTTCGGTCTTGCTGCCGCCGAACACATAGATGCCGTTCACGTCGGTATTCAGATAGGATTCCATCGCCTTCAAGGAATTAAAGGCGTCTTGCTGGATCTGATTGATCGAGGCCGAGTCGGTCTTGCCGGTGTTGGCAAAGTCCTGCAACTCGCTTTGGAAATTGGTCATGGTGGTGCTGATCGACGTGACGGAGTCGGTCATCGTCGTCAGGCGCAAATTGGCGATCGTATTCGTCGTCGCAAAATTATTCAGCGCCGTCGTTTCGTTCTGAAAATTAATAGTCTGCTGAGCGCTGGGAGCAATGCCGGCGTAGTTTGTCGAAACCTGGCCGGACGTCACCTCCTGCTGCGTTGCCTGCATCGCCTGCGTCGTCTGCAACACCTGCTGGATGTTGTAGTTGTTTGTGCCATATGTGGAAATACCGTCCATTTTTTGGCCTCCTTACTTAATAATTCCGTCCAGCACGTCAAACAAGGTCTCCATGGTCGAGATAACTTTTGCCGCTGCGGAGTAGGCTTGCTGATAGGACATGAGGTTCGAGACCTCCTGGTCCATGTTGACGCCGGAGATGTTGCTTTTTTGCAGGTTGAGATTGGAGTTTAGCTGTGTTTGGTAGGTCGTGTCGCTGGTGTTCGTCGCCGTCGCCGTCGAATTGGCGGTGATGATGGCAGCGGCAAAGCCGGCGAGCGTGGTTGACGACTGCCCAAGGCCGCCTGCGCTGGGAATGATGATGTTGTTCTGCATCGCCTGCGACATCTGCTGCGCCGTCGTGCCGTCGGCGCTGGAGACATAGAAGGAGTTGGTCAGGCTGTTGTATTGCACGGCGCCACGGGAAATCAGCGATGGGGTGTTTTGGATGTCGCTGCGCACGGTCATCATGCCGGCGGTGTCGACCGCCGACGGACCCATGGAGGTTTGGCTGACCAGGGTGCCGGTGGCGGTCAAGGCGGCGCTATCGTTGTTGGTGATGCGCAACTGCTGGCCGGAGCCGTCGGGCACCACCGCCGCCTGGGCCACGGTATTGGTCGAAAAACTCATCTGTCCGGGCAGGCTGCCGACCTCGCTGCCGCCCATCTGCAACGTGGCGCCCTGCTGGCTGTAGACGCGAAGCCATTCATTGGTGCCGTTGGTGGCGACCATAGCGCGCACCCCGGCGGTAGCCATGCCGCTGTTGGCGTTGATCTGCGAGGCGATGGCGGACAGCGACGCGCCAGCCGGGATGGTGATCGATGGAAAGGTGATGCCGTTGGACGTCACATTCAGCGTGCCGGCGGTGGCGGAAAAGGTGCCGACCGGACTGCTGCTGCTGTCCTGGGTGACGGCCTGGGCGTTAATCTGGGCGGCAATGGCGGTCAGCGACATTCCCGACTGCAGATTGATCGTCAGCGCCTGGGGGTTGCCGTCGCTGGGGTCGCCGTTGGACCAGCTGGCGTCCGACAGGTTCAATGTGGTCGGCGTGCTGGTGACGAAGTTGTTGAGCGTCTTGCTGGACATCGTCATGGCGGGCTGGTTGGCGGAAAACAAGTTGTTCAGCCCGAGGAAGTTCGACAGGCCTTGCGTCACCTGGCTCGGCGGCGCGCTCATACCCAGGCTGGTGGCGGCATTCATCGTGATGCCCAACTGGGTGGACATGGTGCCGCTGAAGGTCGCCGGCTGGCCGCTGGTGCTGACCATGCTGATCCAACTGTTGGTTCCCGTCGGATCGGTCTCGACCGTCGCCTTCAATCCCGACCCGACGAATGGGCCGGCGCCAGAATTAATGCTGGCGGCGATGGTTTGCAGGGTGTCGCCGGCGGTTTCGGTCAGTGGGCCATAGGTCGTGCCGTTGACGGTCGCCGACAGCGTCTTGCCGGCCGAGGCGGCGAAGGCCGCCGTGGGGGTCGACTGGTAGGTCTGCGGCGTGCCATCGACGGTCATCTGATGGCCGGCGGTGTCGGTGACCTGCAAGGCCCATTGATTACCGGTCTGTACCACCGCTGCGTGATACCCGCTAGTGCCGTTGATGGCGCTGGCGATGGCGTTCAACCCCATGCCGGCGGTGACCGTTACCGAATCCGCCGTGCCGGTGGTGTCGCGGAACGTCAGCTGCCCGGAAATGCCGGCATTGGCAAGGGTTTGCGCGGTCGAGAAGCTGGTGCCGGTGAAGGTGCTGGCATGCTGGTCGGCGCTGAAGTTGACGCTGACATCCGCGGCCGCGTTGCTGCGCGATGGCATGAGGCCCAAACCGGTGACGGCGGTATTGGCGCCGCTATCGGGGGTAACAGTCATGTCCAGGCCGGCGTTGTTGGTGACCGACAATTGGTAGGTCGGATTGGCCGACGATCCCACCGCGACCAGCGAGGCGGTGAGGCCGCCCACAGCGTTGATCTTGGCCTGGATGTCGGCCAGCGAATCGGTGGCGACGACATTGGCGGTATAGGAATTACCGTTGGTGTCTTGGAAGGTCAGCGGGCCGCTAACGCCCATGGCCTGCCCTCCGGCGGCCGAGGTCAGGTTGTCGCTGCTGACGGACGAACTGAAATTGGTGGTGTGCTCGTCGCGAAGGTCGATGGTGGTGCTGGAGGACTGCGGCAGTTGAATGCTGAAATTCCCGGCCGAGGTCACCGAGGCGTAGGTGATGCCGGAGGTGTTGAACTGGGTGTTCAGCCAGCTGTTCGTCGCCGATGCCAACTGCGTGGGGGTGAAGGCCGAGGTGGTCGGCTGTCCCACCGACTGCATGTACTTCTGCATCAGCGTGTTGACGGTGGTGCTGGCGGTTTCATTGCCGGTGCCGTCCATCAGCACGATGGCGGTGTCGCCGCCCGACAGCGACATCGTTTGGGTGTTGGGCGAGGTGAAGGTGGTGGCGCCGGTCAAGCTCTGGCCGCCGCTCGGATAGCTGGTGCCGCGATTGTTGACCTGGTTGAGCGTGGTCATGGTCGATTGCGCCAGGGTGTCGAGCTGGCTTTGCAGGTTGGGAAGCACGTTGTCGCGCATGTCGACCAGCGCCGACAGGGTGCCCGACGTGAGCTGGCTGGTAATGTCGATGCCGTTGGCGGTGATGCCGGACAAATTGCCGCCGGCGGAAGTCATCTGCGGATCCACGATATTGGAGTCGGTATGGGCTAAAGTCGTGGTGGTGCCGTCAAGAAGCGGCGTGCCGCCTGTGGTGTAGATCGAAATCGACCCATCCGGGCGGGTGAACGACGTAAAGTTCATATAGCCGGACAGAGTGTTCAACTGCGTGTCGCGCTGGTCCTCCAGATCGGCGGGGCTGGTGCCGGTTGCCGTTACGGTCGAGATCTGGTTGTTCAGGTTGGCGATGTTTTGCAGCGTGGTGTTGATGGTGGCGACGTCGGCGCCCATCTGCTGGTCGGACTGGCTGCGCAGACTCTGGATCTGCGTGGTCATGCTTTGCAGGCTGTTGACGGCCTGGGTCGCGGCCTGAACAGCGCTCGACGGGTCGCTGTTCGGGCTGGTCGCCAAGGTGCTGAAGGCCGACTGCATGTTCTGTATCAGAGAGCTGATCGACGACGCATCGCTGGGCTGGCCGAACAGGTTTTGCAGCTGGGTGTAATAGGTGCCACTGGTGGTCAGGTCGTTCAGATCGCCGGTGGCGGTCCGCACGGTTTTGTTCAAGCCCTCATCGACTGAACGGGTGATGCTCGCAATCTGCACGCCGGCGCCGACGCCCGACAGCACGCGCCCCTGCTCGGTGACGCTCTTGGCGGAATAGTTCGGATTGTTGACGTTCGCCAGATTATTGGAAACAACAGAGAGCGCCTGCTGCGACGTCAACAATCCGCTAAGTGCCGAGCTGAGTGCGAGGTTGATGCTGCTCATTGTCGTTTCTCCGGCCTCAGAACGTCTTGTTAAAGGCGAGGGCGGCGCCGTTTGTCGTCATTGATCCGGTCATCACGCCTTTGCGCGAGTACAGGACATCCGGATTCTTTTTCTTCAGCATGGATGAGTTGATGGTCTCGAACAGCCGTTCGATGGCGTTCATGTTGGCCTTCAGCAAGTTCGCGTTTTCTTCGGCGCGGGCTTCCATGGCGCGCACCAGGGCGACCACCTTGTCGCGCTGCTCCGCCGTCAGATCGCGGGCCCGTCCCTCGTCCTTAAGAAAGGCGCGCAGGCGTTCTTGATAAAGGCGGGTGACGGCCAGCTTGCGGTCCTGCATGGCGGCGACGCCATGGGCGTCATGGCCGCGCAGCAACAGGTTCTCCGCGCTCAGCACCGCGTCGAGAAGGCTCACCGCTTCGGCCATTTGGGCTAGGCTGGCGGGCAGGCCGCGCAGATCGATGGTCGGGGTGGCAATCTGCGGCTGCGCGGCGGCCTGCGGCTGAGCCTGCGGCCGGATCGGAGTCGGCGCGGTGGCGGTCTTGGCGGCGGCATTGGCAGCGGGTGCGGCTTTGCCTGGCAGGGTCGCGACCTTGGCCGGCGGTGCGGATTTGACGACCGGCGGCGGTGCCTTGGCGGCTGCCGGTGCGGCTGGCGGCGTCGCCGGGCGGGCGGGCGGCGCGGCTGCAACCGGCGCGGCGGCGGGGGCCGCAGCGGGCGCGGCACCGGGAAGAGCGCGCGGCGGAGCCTTGGGCGGGGGTTTGGGCAGGTTGGAGGTCATCGTGTTTTCTCCTGCTCGGCCAGCATGGTGTGCATCACTGCATTGGACAGTCCGAAACCGCCCTTCTTGACCACCTGCTTAGCGTACTCGTCGATCAGCATCGAATGGAAGCTGTCTTCACCTTGACCGCCACCGAACATCTGGTCGGTTTTGATGCCGTCGAACATGTGCTGCATCATCTGCGAGATGAACACGCCCTCGAAATCCTGCGCGGCCTTTTTCACGGCGGCCGGGCTCTTGGTGGTCTTGAGGGCGCCCAGGGCGGTGGTGGCGCCCGGCAGAGTGCCGCTCGGCGAGGGAAGGGTGTCGAGAGTGGTCATTACATCACCTCGATTTCGGCTTGCAGGGCGCCGGCGGCTTTGATCGCCTGCAGGATGGTGATCAGGTCGCGCGGGCCGATGCCCAGGGCGTTCAGGCCGGTGACCATTTCCTGCAAGGTGACGCCGTTCGACAGCACGCTCATCTTGGAGCCGGAACCGTCATCGACATTGATGTCGGTGCGCGGAACCACTTCAGTGGTGCCGGTGGCTGAGAACGGCGAGGGTTGCGACACCTGCGGGGTCTCGGTGATGCGGATGGTCAGGTTGCCTTGAGCAATGGCGACGGTGCTGATGCGGACGTTCTCGCCCATGACGATTGTGCCGGTGCGTTCGTCGATGACGACGCGGGCCAATTGGTCGGGCTGCACGCGCAATTGCTCGATATCGGTCAGCATGGAGACGGTGTCGCCACGATAGCGCGGCGGCACTTGCAGGCGCACGGTGCCGGGGTCGACGGGGCGGGCCATTTCGGTGCCAAGATAGGCGTTGACGGCTTGGGCGACGCGGCGGGCGGTGGTGAAGTCGGGGTTGCGCAGGGTGAGCTGCACGGATTCCATGCTGGCCATGTCGAAGGCGACTTCGCGCTCGACATTGGCCCCGTTGGCGATGCGGCCCGAGGTGGGGACGCCCTTGGTCACAGAGGAGGCGGCGCCCGAGGCGGAGAAGCCGCCGGTGCCGACTTGGCCCTGGGCCACCGCATAAACCTCGCCATCGGCGCCGACCAGCGGAGTCACCATCAAGGTGCCGCCGTTGAGACTGGACGAATCGCCCAAGGCGCTGACCACAACGTCGATCTTGGTGCCGCGCCGGGCAAAGGCCGGCAAGCGGGCGGTGACCATGACGGCGGCGATGTTTTTCGGCTTCAAGGTGCCGTCACGGGTGAACACGCCCAGGCGTTCCAACATGCCGATCAAGGATTGGCGGGTGAAGGCGGCGTTGTCCAGGGTGTCGCCGGTGCCTTGCAGGCCGACCACAAGGCCATAGCCAACCAGCATGTTGTCGCGCACGCCTTCAAAGTCGGCGATATCCTTGATGCGCGACGTGGCATGCGCCTGCGGAGCGGCAAGCAGCGCGGCGATCAACAGGCCGGCGGCGAGCCAGACTTTGACAGCATCGAAGCGAAGGGCGGCAACCCGGTTCATGGCATCCTCTCTGTCCACGTCTTGGACACTTGTTCTCTGCTCATCATGCGAGGATCGTGCCAACGCTGAATTTGGCGGAAACGCTGGGGTGGCTGCGGAAAAGAGAGGGGTTGCGGCAAGTTCCGCCGGGTTGGCCCGGCAATTTATTCCCCTCTTGGCGGGTGTGGAGGCCTGCTGTTCCGGGGGCGCCCGATTTACCGGCTTTTAACCGGACTCCTGCCAGTGTACACTCTCTGTTCAGTATTTCAGGCTCGATAGGCAGGTATGAAACTTTCCGGCATCGGGACGACGAAGGGAGCGGGCCAAGCGCGCCGCACCGGCAAGACTGAGGCGTCTTCGTCCGGGGCGTTCGCGCGCGAGCTCGCCGACACTTTCGGGGGAGTAGACGAGGCGCAGGCCGTCGATACGCCATCGGCGGTCGGCAGCATTGATGCCTTGTTGGCGACTCAGTCGGTCGGCGACGCCTTGGAACAGAACTCGCGCCAGCGCATGGTCCGACGCGGCGAGGACATTCTCGACCAGTTGGAAGAGATCCGGCACGGGCTTTTGCTGGGGGAAATCCCCAAGGAGAAGCTGCTGGCTCTTGGCGACATGGTGCGCTCGCGCCGTGATACGGTGAACGATCCGCGTCTGGCCGCAGTGCTCGACGAGATCGAACTCAGGGCCGAGGTCGAACTGGCCAAGCTGTCGCGGAGCGACGGCTGACGCAGAATCCAGTCTTTTCAAAATCATGTCCGGCGCGGTCAGCCTCATTCCATCCTTGCGGGGACGGGGCTGCATCCTTATATTCCGCGGCGGAATTCGATACCGAACGTGGGGAAGGCATGACTGTTACGCTGCCGCCGGACTATCGTCCCAGCGAGGACGAGCCGTTCATGAACGAATACCAGCGCGAATACTTCCGCTTGAAGTTGTTGCGCTGGCGCACCGAGCTATTGCGCGATTCCGATGAAACCCTGCTGCATTTGCAGGAGGGTGGGCTCCAGGAACCCGACATCGCCGATCGCGCCCAGGCCGAGACCGACCGGTCCTTGGAGTTGCGCACCCGTGATCGGGCCCGCAAGCTGATCTCCAAGATCGATGCCGCCTTGTTGCGCATCGAGGACAGCAGCTACGGCTATTGCGAGGAGACGGGAGAACCCATCGGCGTTCGCCGCTTGGAAGCCCGACCCATCGCCACCATGTCGATCGAGGCACAGGAACGCCACGAACGCCAGGAACGCACCCACCGCGACGAATAGCCGTCAACCGTCAGCAGTCCATTCCATGGAAAAGAGCGCGGGGAGAAATCCCTGCGCCCTTTTTGTTTATCATGGTTTTCTAATACCCCCGTATGTATGCCGTCGGGCCGGATCAAACCAAATGCGATTATAGGCTATGATTATTTTCATGGTCATAGGTGCGGTTTGTCGGAGCAATGGAAACGCGATGGAGGAAGCTGTTGTTGCGGTGCTGTCCATGGTCCGGTCATCGCTGGATTGCATGGCGGCGATCGATGCCAAGGCCGAAATTTTGGCGACCAGCGTTCCTTTCGCTCATGTGGTGTTTCAGCGGTTCGGCCAGCGTCCACAAGTGGGGTGGCCGGCGCGCGACCTGACATCAGGCTATCCCGAGGTGGCCGGGTTGTGGCGCGACGCGCTCGACCGGGGCCTTGGCGGGCAAGCGGTGCGTCAGCCTTTGGGGGACTCGGCCGAAGTTTTTCTGACGCCGATGCCGGGGGGCGTCATTCTGCTGACCCTGCACAACGTCGACCCCGCCGCCGACCGCTATCGCGAAACTTTCGAGACCGCCATCATCGGTCTGGCTAACCTGTCGATGGACGGGCGCTGGTTGCGGGTCAACCGCAGCTATTGCCAGATCCTTGGCTATGAGCCGCGGGAGCTGGCCGGCAAGACCTGCCTCGACGTCACCCATCCCGACGACTTCGACGAAGGTCTTCGCACGGTCGCCCGCATGCGCGATGGCCAGATCGATCAGTCCAGCTACGAGAAGCGCTATCGGCGCAAGAACGGCGAGCATGTTTGGGTGGCGGTCACCCTGCAAAAACACGTAAGGCCGGGGCAGGCACCCTATCTGATCGCCACCGCCATCGACATTACCAACCGCAAGCGGGCCGAGCAGGATTTGCGCGCCGCCAATATCAAGTTGTCCTTTGCCCTGGATTGCGCCAAAGCTGGCCAATGGAGTCTGGACCTGCGTAGCGGGGTGGTCGAATGGATGCCAGAGGTGTATGCGCTGTTTGGCGTCCCGCCGGCCACGCCTCCCAGTCGCCAGGTCTGGCTCGATGTGCTGCTGCCCGAGGATAGGGCGCGGGCCATGGAGGTGATGTCGGCGGCGATGACGCGCGGCGACAGCCATTGCCAATTCGAATATCGGTTCTGTCACTCCGTCAAAGGCGTGCGTTGGGCGCTCGATTTCGCGCGCTTTCTCTATGCCGAGGACGGCTCGGCCGTCAGGGTCGACGGTATTATCGTTGACACTACCGATCTGCACGCCGCCGAACAGCGGCTGCGCGACAGTGAGCGGCGTTTCGAGATGGCCATGCGGCGCGGCAGCACCGGCGCGTTTTCCCTGGATCGCGATCTTGTCTATTCCTGGATCCACAGCTGTCAAATCGGCTTCGCCAGCGCCGAACTGGCGGGGTGCCGACCTCGCGACCTCTTCGATGCCGAAAGTAGCGCACTGCTGGAGGATCTCTACGGCGCGGCCCTTGCCAGTGGCCAGGGGTTCCGTCGGGATATCAGGCTGCAAAGCCTGCGCAAGGCCGAGCCACAATATTTCGACCTGATCGCCGAGCCGCTGTGGGGCGCCAGCGGCGAAGTTGTCGGGCTGACCTGTATCTCCACCGAGGTTACCGAGCGGATCAATGCCCAAAAGGCCGTGGAGGCGGCGCGGGCAGTGGCCGAACGCGCCAATGAAGCCAAGACGCGCTTTCTGGCCGCCGCCAGTCACGATTTGCGCCAACCAATCCAGGCCTTGCGCCTGCTGCTGCATCTGCTGACCGAAAAGGCCATGGGCGCCGACCAATTGCGGCTGTGCACCCGCATGGGCGAAGCGCTGGCCTCGACCGAGGCGATGCTGGCCGGGCTGATGGAATTCGCCACCATCGAATCCGGGCAGGTCAAGGTGGTGCCGGTGCCGTTGCGGCTGGATCATCTGTTGATGCGCATCGGCGGCGAGGTGGCCGACGCGGCGGCGCGTAAAGGCCTGTCGCTGCATGTCCGCGCCATGCCGGGCGCCACTGTCAGCGATCCGATGCTGCTGGAGCGCGTGATCCGCAATCTGCTGGTCAATGCGGTGCGCTACACCGAGCGGGGCAGCATTCTGCTAGCGCTGCGGCGGCGCGGCGACAGTTATCATATCGAGGTCCGCGACAGTGGGTGCGGCATTGCCGAAGAGGTCCAAGTGGAGATCTTCGAGGAATTCCGTCAGCTAAACAACCCCGAGCGCGACCGCGCCAAGGGGATGGGTTTGGGTCTGGCCATCGTGGCGCGCACCGCCGAATTGCTGGGTCACGAGATTTTGCTGTCATCGCGGACGGGGCAGGGATCGGTGTTCAGCGTCGTCGTTCCATGCCTGGAGCCCCCTTGGCCGGACGGGCTGGCCGATGACGGGCAATTCGCCGCCTCCGTCGGCGGCGGTTGCCGGCGCGTGCTGCTGGTCGAAGACGATCCGATCCAGGTCATGGCGTTGGAGGTTCTGCTGAACGATGCCGGCTTCGTCGTCGCGGCGGCGCGGGACGCGGTGGGGGCTGAACGGCTGATCGACCTCAGCGACTTCGTTCCCGATATCATTCTCAGCGATTACCGTTTGCCCGGCGAAGTGTCCGGCCTGCAAGTGATCGCGCTGGTACGGGAGCGGCTGAGCCGTTTCATTCCGGCGATCCTGCTGACCGGCGACACTCAGACCTCGATCATCGAACAATCGGCCGGCGCCGGTTGCGCCACGCTGCATAAGCCCTACACCCCCGACCAACTGACCGAAGCGATCGACATTCTGCTGCGGATGCAGGACTAGGCAAATATCGCCGACCGGCACAAACGGCCATGGGCGACCCACCGTGCGGTGGGTCGCCTTGGTCGCAGGGCCTTGGCTGTCCGTCTTAGAACGGGGCGACGATGTCGAAGATCTGCTGGCCGTAGCGCGGCGATTGGATATCCGACAGGGTGCCGCGGCCGCCGTAGGTGATGCGGGCCTCGGCGATCTGGTCCGAGGTGATGATGTTGTTCGAGGTGATGTCCTCAGGCCGGATCACGCCTTGCACCGACAATTCGCGCATCTCGTCGTTGACCCGCAGCTCCTGCTTGCCCGAAATCACCAGATTGCCGTTGGGCAGTTTCTGCGTGATCTCCGCCGCCAGGTTGACCACGACCACCTCTTGCCGGCCGATCTGGCCGTTGCCGTTGATGCCGCTGGTGCTGCCGAAGCTGAATAGCGAGGTCGGGTTGACCGATTGCGGCAGGAACTTGTGCAGATTTTGCTCGGTGCCGAACAGGGTGAATGGCTTGGCCGCCTCGGAACTGTCGGTGCTGGTCTGGGTCTGGTTGGCCAGCTTGGCGCTTTCCGTGATGTTCACGGTCACGGTCAGGATGTCGCCGATTTCACTGGCGCGCTGATCCTTGAAGAAGGCGCGGGCGCCGGGACGCCACAGCGAGTTCGCTCCCGGTTGCGGGGCGGTGGGGCTGGGCATCGGCAGGCTGACCGGCGTGTAGCCTTGGCTTTTGGTCGGATCTGAAATGCGCGAGGTCTTGGGAGCCTCGCCGACTTCGGACAGCTTGGTCAGGGCGTCGCAGGCGCTGAGGGACATCGCCGTAATCGCAAGCACGGCGACACGCAAAGCAAGAGAGGTGTGGCGAGCGGTCATGATCGTGCTCCTCAGTTGGCCAGGGCCACGCCGCCATTGGGGGCGACGCTGACCATGTTCGGGCCTTCGATGGTGGCGGTGACGGTCTGGTTGCTGCGGGTGTTGGTGATGCGGATGACATCGCCGACGCTGCCTTGCTCGATGGCGCGTCCCTGCGAGGTCAGCGACATTGCGCCAACTTTCAGAACCATGGTCACGGTGGCGCCCTTGGCGACGGCCAGCGGGCGTTGCAATACGGTGGCCGACAGCATTTCACCCATTCTCATGGTCGCGCTGGGGGCCAGGCCGATAATTTGGTCGGCATCGATCAAAGCATCGCGCCGCAACGAGTCCTCGCGCACCTTGGTCCAGGTCAAATCGCGGGCATGGATGACGTCGCCACGGCTGATCGAATGGGCCAGAACCGGGACATCGACGGTATTGAAGACACGGCCGGACACATGCACACGCTGGGCGCTGGGCGAGTCGGCGGGGACTTCGATGGTGGCGGTGAAGCGCTTGTAGCGGCTGTCGTAGAACACCTCGCGGACGCCGATAGTGGTCTCGCTGCCAGCCGGAACCACCATCTGAGTGGTGCGGTTGGCCAGTTCGATTTCGGCGGTTTTGCTGACGCCCTGGTCGATCAACGCCGTCATCAGCTCGCTCTCGATCTGCTCGGGGCCGATGGTGACGCCGCTGCGCTCGATCACCACTTGGTCGAACGTCGAAAGCGGCTTCCAGTCGATGCCGTTGCTGCGCGCCACCCGGACCAGCCATGCCGAATTGACGGTGATGCTTTTGCCGGGGGTGGGCGAACGGGCGATGGCGGTGCCGGCCTTGTCGCCGATATTGTCGAAAACGTCGCCGAGTTTCACCAGGTCGCCGTCGACCACCACGTTGGTCCGCAACTGCGGGTCGGCCAGGGCCGGCTGGACGGTAAAGGCGAAGACGACGGAGAGGGCGAGGGCGAGGCGTTTCATGGCAATCATCCGCTACTTGAGCTGGTTGACGGAGGTCATCATCTCGTCGGAAGCCTGGATGACCTTGCTGTTCATTTCGTAGGCGCGCTGGGCGCTGATCAAGTTGGTGATCTCGGACACCACATTGACGTTCGACGATTCCAAGAAGCCCTGCAGCACCGATCCCACACCGGTAGAGGCGGGGTTGGCGACCACCGGAGTGCCCGACGACGGAGTCTCCAGGAACAGGTTGTCGCCTTGCGCTTCCAGGCCGGCATCGTTGGGGAACGTCGCCAGCTGCAACTGGCCGGCGGTGCTCTGCGCGGTCTGGCCGTCGAGCTTGATCTGCACCTGGCCCGAGGCGTTGATGGTCACGCCGGTGGCGTTGTTCGGCACGGTGATGCCGGGCTGCACGGTATAACCGTCCTGGGTGACGATCTGGCCGGCGGGGCTCAGCTGGAACGCTCCGGCGCGGGTATAGGCGGTTTGACCGGAGGGCAGCAGGATTTGGAAGTAACCCTTGCCCTGAACCGCCAAATCCAAGGTGTTGTCGGTGTTGGTCATGCTGCCCTGCTCGGTGATGCGATAGACCGCTGCGGTCTTCACGCCCAGGCCGAGCTGGATGCCCGAGGGAACGATGGTGTTGTTGTCGGACGAAGTGGCGCCGACGCGCTTAATGTTCTGATACAGCAGGTCGCTGAACTCCGGCCGCCGGCGGTTGTAGGCGGTGGTGTTCATGTTGGCGATGTTGTTCGAGATCACTTCCACGTTGGTCTGCTGAGCCTGCATGCCCGTCGCGGCGATATTCATTGCTCGCATGGCTTAAATCCTTGTTCTGTTAGGCGTGCTGGGCTTGGGAGAGCACGGAGAAGGCCTTCAAGCTGCGGTCCTGCTCGTTTTCGATCATCTTCTGCACGCTTTGGTAATTGCGCAGGATGGTCATCATGTGCGTCGATTCGGTGACCGGCTGGACGTTGGATTCTTCCAACATGCCCTGCATGATCTTGGGGGTGTCGATGTCGGTGGGGTCGCTGGTCGTCACATAGGTGCCGTCGCCGGCCTTGCGCAGGGTCTGTTCATTGTCGAACTTGACCACCCGCAGCTGCCCGATAGTGCCGTTTTCGGTCGATATCGTGCCATCGGCGGCGATGTTGATCTGGGTTTCATTGGGGGCGAAGACGATCGGCTGGTTGGTCTTCTGCAACACCGGATATCCAGTGGAGGTGACCAGCATGCCGTTTTCGTCCAGGCTCAGATGACCTTCGCGGGTGTAGCGCTGACCGGCGGGAGTATCGACGACCATGTAACCGTCGTCATGCAGGGCCACATCCAGCGGCGCTCCGGTGGTGGTCAGGGCGCCTTCACGGGTGTCGCGCATGGTGCCGACATCACGGACAAAGGCGACTTTGCTGTCAAAAGGGCTGTTGGCGCTCTTCGACTTGACCAGATAATCGGTAAACATCACCTCTTCGGCCTTGTATGCCGGCGTATTGGCGTTGGCGATGTTGTTTGCCACCACCTCCATTTGCCGCCAAAGGGCGGACTGCCGGGATAGGGCGACGTAAGATGTGTTTTCCATCGGTTTGGTCCTGCAAACACAGTTCGCTCACAGCTATGCAGGCTTCGTGCCAATATTTAAAAATCCATCTTTTCCGCCATTCCACCGCTAAAACTGGGGTGCCGCGCCAGGTTTGGGGCAGAGCGTGCCGGGCAGTTATTGCCCGGTGAGGATCGGCTTGTTATGGTTCCCCGCCGATAGCTGCTGGATCTTCCTGGTAAATGCCGGCGCATCAACCTCTTGTTAACCGCCGGCGGCTACAGTTCACGGTAACTGACTCCGGGCGCCGGCCAAGGAGCCCAACAGGGGCGGAGAGCTATGGCCGAAGACCTTGAAGAAGATTTTGAAGAAGGTGAAGGCTCAGATGAGCTTTCCGACGCACCGCCGCGACGGGGCGGGGGCGACAAGAAAAAGCTGTTCCTGGTCGTCGGGTTGATCCTGCTGGTCGTCGGTTCGGCCGCCGGGGTCTATTTCTCGGGCCTCGCCGATCCGCTGTTGCACCCGGCAAAAAGTGAGCCGAAAAAGAAGGAAGAGGACAAGCCGGCGGAAGTGCAGGCGGCGGTGTTCTATGATCTGCCCGAGATTTTGGTGAACCTCAACACCGCCGGGCGCAAGCAAAGCTTCCTGAAAATTCGTGTCAGCCTGGAACTGGAAAGCGCTCTCGATGTGTCGAAGATCGAGCAGGTGATGCCCAGGATCATCGATAATTTTCAGGTGTATCTGCGAGAATTGCGCGTCGAGGATCTGCAAGGTTCGGCCGGCATGCTTCGCTTGCGCGAAGAGCTGATGATGCGCGTCAATAACGCGGTCAAGCCGGCCAAGGTTAACGACGTGTTGTTCAAGGAAATGCTGGTTCAGTGACGGGTGGACTCCTCCATGGCTGATGACAGCGAAAACGGCGGCGAAGGCCGGAATGCCGAGGACGAAGAAGCCCTCATGGCCGAATGGGCCGCCATGGCTGGCGGCGATGACGATGACGCGCCCGCCGCCAGCCCCGCAGCCGGGGGGGAGCCGACCGACGACGCCATGGCCGCTGAATGGGAGGCTATGCTGGGCGCCTCCGACGGCGACGACAGCGGCGGCGGCGATGATGGCGGCGGCATGTCGGGCGGGGCGTCCACCCGCGTTCTGAACCAGGACGAAATCGACTCGCTGCTCGGCTTCGACGACGCCCATGACGGCGACGGCGAACGGTCTGGCATTCAGGCGATCCTCAACTCGGCGCTGGTGTCCTACGAACGCCTGCCGATGCTTGAGGTGGTGTTCGACCGCTTGGTCCGCATGATGTCGACCAGCATGCGTAACTTCACCTCGGACAACGTCGAGGTGTCGCTCGACAACATTCTGTCCCTGCGTTTCGGCGACTACCTGAACTCGATCCCGCTGCCAGCCATGCTGGCGGTGTTCAAGGCCGAGGAATGGGACAATTACGGCCTGCTGACGGTCGACAGCTCGCTGATCTATTCGATCGTCGACGTGTTGCTGGGCGGGCGTCGCGGCACCGCGGCGATGCGTATCGAAGGCCGTCCCTATACGACCATCGAACGCAATCTGGTCGAGCGCATGGTCCATGTGGTCCTGGCCGATCTGTCGGCGGCGTTCGATCCATTGTCGCCGGTGACCTTCCGCTTCGACCGCCTGGAAACCAACCCGCGCTTCGCCACCATCTCGCGCCCCAGCAACGCCGCCATCGTGGCCAAGCTGCGTATCGACATGGAAGACCGTGGCGGGCGGTTGGAACTGCTGCTGCCCTACGCCACCCTGGAACCGGTCCGTGAACTTCTGCTGCAGATGTTCATGGGTGAAAAGTTCGGTCGCGATTCGATCTGGGAAACCCACTTGGCCGAAGAGCTGTGGATGACCGAGGTCGAGATGGAGGCTGTACTCGATGAGCAGGTGATGCCGTTGAAGGACATTCTCAATCTGCGTGTCGGCTCGAAGATCATGCTCAATGCCATGCCCGATTCGGTGATCGAGCTGCGCTGCGGCGACGTGCCGATGTTCGGCGGTAAAATGGGCCGCAAGGGCAACCACATCGCCATCCGGGTGGACGAGAAGATCAAGAAGGAAAAGGTCTGACGATGGACTACAAACTCATTCTTGACGTCATCGTCGCCATCCTGCTGGCCACCACCATCACCTATGCGGTGATGCTGAACCAGAAGCTGATGCAGTTGCGCAAGAACCGCGACGACATGGCCAAGCTGGTGGCCGCTTTCAACGACGCCACTGCCCGCGCCGAGGCAGGGATTCCCAAATTGCGGCGCGCCGCCGAGGAAGCCGGTTCGACCTTGCAGGAGCGGGTGGAGAAAGCCCAATCGCTGCGCGACGACTTGGCCTTCATGATCGAGCGGGCCGATGCCATGGCCAATCGCCTGGAAGGCTCGGTGCGCACGGCGCGCGGCGAGGTCAAGTCGAGCCCGTCGGCGTCGTCCAGTCCGGCTCCGTCGGCGCCGCCGCGCCCGTCGATGGCCCGCCCGGCATCGTCGCCGCTGTCGGGGCTGGCCGGACTGGCCAGCTTGACCGCCGGGGGCGACAGCGATTTCGAGGACGAGCGTTCGGAAGCCGAACGTGAGCTCCTGCGCGCACTCCAGTCCGTGCGCTAAGGGGGAAGGACGCCAGCATGGCCGCCAAGAAAAAACCCACCGCCGGTCCCAGACCGTCCGCACCGCCCAAGAAGGCGCGCGGTCCGATGCCGAATATCCGTCTGCTGCCGGTTACCATCTTCGTCGCCGTGCTGATGCTGTCGGTGCGGGTCACCGATATTTGGAAGGACGTGACCACGGGGAATGTGTCCAGCCTGTCGGTCAACGAATCCGAAGCTCAGCAGCCGCCGCCGCCGGGTGGCCGCCGGCGTAACCAAAAGCCGCCCTCGGCCGATGCCCCGCCAGCCGCCAGCACCGCTCCGGCGGTACCGACCGCGCCGCCGACAAGCGCTTCGGCGGCGCCGGTGCCGACTCCCGCTCCCGCCGACCAGTCGGGGGGAGCCCCGCCGGCGGTGCCGGCTGGATCGCCGGGCGAGGGCGAGCCGCCGACCTTCACCCAGAACGAAATCGACGTGCTGCAGAAGCTGGCCGAACGGCGCGAGGCGCTGGATGCCCGTGAGCGCGAGTTGAACCTGCGCGAAAATCTGGTTAAAGCCGCCGAGGCGCGCATCGACAAAAAGGTCGGCGAGATGAAGGCGCTGCAAGCCAACATCGAATCCATGCTGAAGCAGGTTGATGACCAGGATGACGTTAAAATGAAAAGCCTGGTCAAAATTTACGAAAGCATGAAGCCGAAGGATGCGGCGAAGATATTCGAGCAACTGGACATGCCGGTTCTGCTTGGGGTATTCCAGCGCATGAGGGAACAGAAAATTGCACCGATCATGGAGGCGATGGACCCGATGAAGGCCAAGACCATCACCGATGCCATGGCGACCCGCCGGGGCGCCAAGACGGAGGGGCAGACCAACTGAGGGTCGCCATGAGGAAAACGCTTGCTTGGGCTGGACTTCCGTATATTAACTAACCGCCAAACAGTTGTTGCAGATGGTGGGCGTAGGCTGCCCCACGCGGTAGCCTTGAAGGAGTGACTGATGGCTGTCGATCAAAACATGCATATTTTGATTGTGGATGATTACAAGACCATGTTGCGCATCATCCGCAACCTGCTGAAGCAGTTGGGCTTCAATAACATTGACGAGGCGACCGATGGGTCGATGGCCTTGCAGGCGATGCGTGGTGCCAGCTATGGCCTCGTGATCTCCGATTGGAACATGGAGCCGATGACCGGTCTCCAGTTGCTCCGCGAAGTGCGCAGCGACGCCAAGCTCAAGAGCACGCCGTTCATCATGATCACCGCCGAGTCGAAGTCGGAGAACGTGATCGCCGCCAAGGAAGCGGGCGTGTCCAACTACATCGTCAAGCCGTTCAACGCCGAGACCCTCAAGGCCAAGATGGTCAGCGTCCTCGGTGATTTCTGAGGAGCATGTCCATGCCGGCGACCATTGACCGCGATCTTGCATTGCATCTCGACGTTCTGCGGAAGGAGCGGGGCGACACGGTCAAGGTTGACGATGTGGGCGACGTTGTAAGGTCGCTGCTGGGCTCGCTGTCAGGCGACCTATCCGCCGGGGATCTCAAGCTCTACCAAGAGGTGGAGTCCCTGGCGTCGTACATCCATAAGGCCAAGGCCGAAATCGCGGCCTTGCGCCCGCAGGATATCCAGGACACCTACATCGCTTCGGCGACGGATGAACTGGATGCCATCGTCGGCGCCACCGAGCGGGCGACCAACGAAATCCTTGATGCGGCGGAGCTGCTTGAGGAATTGACCGGCGAATTGTCGGCCGAGCATGGCAAGCGTCTGACCGAGGCGACCACCAAGGTTTACGAGGCCTGTAATTTCCAAGATATCACCGGGCAACGCATCACCAAGGTGGTGACGGCGCTCAAGCATATCGAGGAACGCGTCGAGGCATTGGTTGCGGCTTTCGGGCCGGAGTTCAAGGAACGCGTGGCGCAAGAGGCCATGGCGGTGACGACGACCGCCGAGATTACCGATGCCGATTTGCTCAACGGTCCGCAATTGCCCGAGAAGGCCGCCGATCAGGCCGCCATCGACGCCCTGTTCAACGACTGACCATGGCAGGGTCCGGCCGCAAGCCGCACTCCACGGCCGGCGGCCAGCCGGGCGGCGGTGGCTGATGCTGCGTCGCCGGTGGTTGGCTGTCATCTTGCTGGGTTTTGTCATGCTGGCAAGCCCGCCAGCACATGCTCAAAACGTCTCGCCGCGCGCCGCCGCGCATGACGGCTATGGCCGCATGGTGTTCGACTGGGACGGCCCTGTGACCTATTCGGCGGATGTCATCAACGGCGAACTGGTGCTGCGCTTCGACCATCCGGTCAGTGGCGACTTCCGCGCTGTGGTGCGTCCGCTGTCGCGCTATCTGCGCAGCGTGTCGGTCAGCGGCGACCACCGCACGGCGACCTTTCCCTTGGCGCGAGCGGCGCAGGTTAAGGCCTTCACCAACAGCAACGGCTCGGTGGTCATCGATTTGTCCGACGCCGCCGAAGCGCCCAGCACCGCCGTTGCCGCGCCCGCCGAAGCGCCTGCGACTCCGGCTCCCACTCCCAGTCCCGCCGCCGATGCCGCCGCCCCCATCTCGCTGCTGCCGACTCCGGCGGCACCGTCCGCCGCTCCGCATGCCGTCGTCGCTGCCGCAGCAAGCGAGGCGTCCTCGGTCGAAGTGCGTTCCGGCGAGCATGGCGGCTATAACCGCTTGGTCTTCGATTGGTCCAAGGCGGTCGATTACAAGGTCGAGAAAGACGGCGGGCGAGCGACCGTGACCTTTTCCAAACCAGCGCGCATCGACGTGCTTGGGCTGCAATCCAGCCTGCCGTCGGACATCACGGTAATTTCTTCCGATACCGGCGCCAAAAGCACCACCTTGGTGCTGGGGGTGCCGCCGAATGCGCGGCTACGCCATTTCGCGGCCAATGCCAAGGTGGTGGTCGATATCGTCCGCGCAGCCGATGCCGAAGCGCCGCAACCGCCCGCCGGTGCGCCGCCGACGCCGTTGGCGCCGCCTCCCGGCACGGACGTTGCCGCTCCCGCGCTCAAGCCGCTGGTGGCGCAGGAAAAACCGCAACTGCCATCGGAAACCCTGGCCGCCGCCAAGCCGCCGGAACCGGTGCGGCGCGTAGATATGCCGGTGGCGCCCGAACCGCCCAAGATGACCGAAGTGGTCAAACCGGTCGAGGTGGCCAAGCCCACCGACCAGCCAAAGGTCGCGGCGGCGCCGGTGGCGCAGGTGGCGACCGCCGGGGCCACTCCGCCGCCGCCGCCGCGCGTCGCCGGCAACAGCACCGCCGCCGTCACGGCTCCAGCCGATGCCGCCAAAGTATTCAGCCTCAGCGTGTCGTGGGACAAGCCGGTCGCCGCCGCCGTGTTCGAGCGGGCCGGCTATCTGTGGCTGGTGTTCGATCGCCACCAAGAGGTCGATACCAAACTGCTGCGCCGCCTGGGGGGCGAGGCGGTGACGTTCATTGAACAATTGCCCAGCAAGGACGGCACGGTGCTGCGCTTGATCGTGCAGCCGGATTACGCCCCCAGCGTGCGGCGCGACGGTCTGCTGTGGGTCGTCGATCTGATGCGTCAGCCGGCGGAGCCCAAGGCGCCTATTCCGATCATCCAACCGGCCACCCTGCCTAATGGCATCGGCATCGCGCTGACCGTGGCCGAGCCCGGCTCGTCCCTGGCGGTGAGGGATCCCGAGGTCGGCGACGGCCTACTGGTGATCCCGGTGATTCCCCTGGGCGCTGGGGTGTTCCCTGGCCGCGACACCCCCGACGTCGAACTGTTGCAGACCGTGCAGGGCATCGTCCTGGTGCCGCATACCGAAGGGCTGGACGTTAAGACTTCGCGCAGCGGCGTGTCGATCACCATGCTAGTCAATGGCGGCCTGCGCCTGTCGGACGAGCCCTCCGCCGCCGCCAAGGCGACCACGGCGGATGGTGCCGCCGCAGCTCCCGCCACCGGCTATTTCGATATCCCGGCTTGGGCGCGCGGCGGTCCCGACAATTTCCAGGACGAGCGCCGGGCCATGGAGGCCAATCTGGTCGATGTGCCGCCAGCCCGCAAAAGCGCCGCACATTTGGCCGCCGCCCGCCTGTTCTTCGCCAATGGCTACGCCCCCGAGGCCTTGGGTTTCCTGCGCATCGCCGCCAGCGAGGAGCCGACCTTGGCCGACACGGGGCCTTTCCGCGCCCTGCGCGGCGCCTGCAACGTAATGATGGAGCGCTGGGATCTGGCCTTGCCCGATCTCGACAACCCGCTGGTCAAGGATGATCCCGAGGCCTTGATGTGGCGTGCCGCCGCCCATGCCGGAGCCAGCGACAGCCCCGCCGAATACTCCAAGGCGCTGGCTGCCGGGCTGCCCTTGATCAAGGACTATCCCAAGCAATTGAAAGCGCCGCTGGCCGCCATCATCGCCGCCTCGGCCATCGCCGCCGCCGATGACGGCACGGCGCAGTCAGCGTTGGGAATTCTCGACAAGCTGTCGTCGTCGCCGCTGGAACAGGGGCGTATTGACTATCTGCGCGGCGCTTATAGCGAGTTGACCGGCCAGTTCGACAAGGCCTTGATGATGTATGACAAGGCCGAACACGGCGAGAACCGCGAGTTCCGCGCCCGCGCCGGTCTGGCCGATGTCGAATTGCAGTTGAAGATGAAGCGTCTGTCGGCCAGGGAAGCGGTGGACAAGTTGGACCGCCTGCGTTTTGCCTGGCGCGACGAGGATTTCGAGTTCGGCCTGCTCAAGCGCTTGGGCGAATTGGAGGTTCAGTCGGGCGACTATCCTGCCGCCCTGCGCTCGTTACGGTCGCTGGCCAACAACTATCCCAACAACAAGGGTGCCGGCGAGGTGGCCAAGATGATGGGCGACACCTTCTCGAAGCTCTATCTGGACGGCGCCGCCGACAGCATGAGCCCAGTCTCGGCGATCGGTCTGTATGACGAGTTCCGCGACCTGACGCCGACCGGGGCGCAGGGCGACGAGATGATTCGCAAACTGGCCGACCGTCTGGCTTCGGTCGATCTGCTCGACCGCGCCGCCGAGTTGCTGAAGCATCAGGTGGGGTTCCGCCTGCAAGGCCTCGACAAGGCCCGCGTCGGCTCACAACTGGCCTTGCTGAACCTGCTCGACGGCAAGCCGCAGCAGGCTCTCGACGCCCTGCAATCCAGCGCCATGGCCGGTTTGCCGCCCGAACTGCTGCTCCAGCGTCTGCATTTGCAGGCCCGCGCGATGGCCGATGTCGAGCGCGTGCCCGAGGCTATCGCCCTGCTGACCGGCGATACCAGCCCCGAAGCCGCCTTGCTGCGGGCGGAAATCTATTGGCGGGCGCAGGACTGGCCGAACGCCGCTTTGGCCTTCGATGCGCTGGTGGAAAAGCCCGAGCGCGGCGCCGCCATCGACGAGGCCTCAGCCAAGCTGGTGCTGAGTTGGGCCACCGCGCTGACCCTGGCCAACGACGAACGCGGCTTGGCCGCGCTGCGCCGCAGCTTCGGCCCATCGATGGCGGCGACCTCCTATAAGGACATGTTCAACCTGCTGACCAGCGCGCTCGACCGCGATTTGCCGGACATGCCGGCTGTGGCAGCCAAGATCAAGGAAGCCGAGGGCTTCAAGACCTTCATGGGGGCGTATAAGTCGCGCCTCCAATCGAACGGATTGTCGGGCATCAACTGACGGCGGCAGCGCCGGGCGCGACGGCGGTCCGCCTTCGCGCCCCGACGTCAGCTCGGGATCAATGCTTGGCTTTTACTTCGATCTTCTTGCGGGCCGGGGTGGCGCTTTCCGCCTTCGGCAAGGTGATGGTCAGCACGCCCTTGTCGAAGGTTGCCTCGACACGGTCCTCGACGACGTTCTCGGGCAGGCGGAATGAGCGGACGAAACTGCCGAAGCTGCGTTCGCTCAGGTGATAGTCGCCACTTTCTTCCTCATGCTCGGCCTTCTTCTCGCCGCGAATGGTGACAAGGCCCTTGGCGATCGACACGTCGATGTCTTGTTCCGCGATGCCGGGCAGTTCAGCCGAGACTTCGATTGCGGTATCGGTTTCGACCACGTCCATGCGCGGGGTCACGTCGCTGACTAGCAGTCCGCGCCGCCGCAACGGATCGACGTCGAGAAGACGGCGGCTTAGCGGAGTGAGGAACAGATTGTCGAACAATCTGTCAAAATCCTCGCGCAGGCTGAGGAATGGCGACAGGGCCGCCGGTGGCCGGGCTTCGCCCGTCGGCGCAGGCGCCCGCCCTTCTGTCTTGGTGACATCCATGATCGGTTCCCTCTCTAGCGGTGGGGCGGCTCCAGGGGCCGCCGACGGTCATTTTACCACCGCCAAAAGAGAGAAGGGCGCGCCCTTAGGTGGGGCCGAAGCTCTGCACCAGACTGCCGGCGATCAGGTACCAGCCATCGACCAGGACGAAGAAGATCAGCTTGAACGGCATGGAAATACTGGCCGGCGGCAGCATCATCATGCCCATGCTCATCAGCACCGAGGCGATGACCATGTCGATGATGATGAACGGCAGGAAGATCAGAAAGCCCATCTCGAAGGATCGCCGCATTTCCGAGATCATGAACGCGGGGATCAGCGCCTTGAGCGGGGCGTCCTCGGGCTTGTCGATTTCCGGTGAGCGCGACAGGTCGAGGAACAGCTTCAGATCCTGGTCGCGCACCTGACGCGCCATGAAGATGGACAGCGGCTTGACCGTGCGGTCAAAGGCCTGGATCTCGTCGATCTTGTTGTCCATGTACGGGTGGATGCCCTGGTCATAGGAGGCTTCGAAGGTCGGCGCCATGACGAAAGCGGTGAGGAACATCGCCAGACTGACGATCACCGTGTTGGGCGGGCTGGTCTGGGTGCCCAGGGCATGGCGCAGGAAGCTGAGCACCACGACGATGCGGGTGAACGAGGTCACCATCATCAGGATCGACGGCGCCACGCTGAGCACCGTCATCAGCAGAACCAACTGAACGATGCGTCCGGTGGTCGAGGCGCCTTCGCCAAGGTCGAGGTTGAGCTGTTGGGCCAGGGCCGGCGTGGCGGCGGCGAGGCCGATCCCCAGCAGTGTCAGGAACAGACGAGGTTTCACGGGCGGTTATCCTCTGTGATGGCGCCGGTGATATCCGCGATACCCCGTTCGACGATGATATCCGAGCTGCCGCCGACCAGCAGCAAATGTTCGACGCCGTCGCGGCGCACCAGAATCAGCCGGCGGCGGTTGTCCACCGGGATCGCTTCGACCACGGCAAGGCGCCTCTTGCGGCGCATCGGCCCGCGCATGCCGCTGCCAAAGCCAAAATGCTTGGCTGCCCAGGCGGCGCCGGTAATCAGCGCCAGCACGAACACCAGCGCCAGCACGGTGCGCAGATAAATTTGCCAATCCATGCCGCTGCTCAGCTTCTGGTATCGTCGAACTGGACCAGTTGCTCCTGCAACTCCTGGCTCAGGCGGTCGAGTTTATCGATCAACGTGGTCATGTCGTCGAGCAATTCGCGTCCATCCTCGGCCGGCATCGCTTCGACGGTATCGACGACCACGCGCACCCGATCCTCGATGGCCGACAAATCGACAAGCGTGCCGCTGGCCAGCAGGCGGCGCGCGGTCAGCACCAAGGACGCCACTTTGGATAGTTCTTCACGGGCTTGAACAGGGGCAGCGGTCATGCATGGCCTCGTGGGGTGGGGGGCGGCACGGGAACCTCGCGGTTGTTGGCGCGATAGACAAAGGCCAGGATTTCGGCGACTGCCATGAACGCCTCCAGGGGAATGATGCAATCCACCTCGACGGCGGCCAGGACTTGCGCCAAATCGGCGTCTTCGCGCACTTTGACGCCTTTTTCGAAGGCTAGGCGCAAAATTTCCTCGGCGACGCGGCCGCGTCCCGAGGCGACGACCTTGGGGGCGTCGTTGTCACTCTGAGGATCGTAGGAGAGCGCGACCGCAATCGACCGTTTGGCCTTCGCGGGACGCGTGCTCTCGTCATCTTTCGCCACTGGGGCTGGCCCTCGTCGAATGGAATGGGCAGTCTGCGCCCGTCCGCTTTAAAAAACGCTTAATCTTCGCCGCCCGAATCGGTGGAGGCCGAGACGATTCACCCTTTGTTAAGCGGCGGAGGCTATCCTGTCCAATGGAGCCAAGCGGGTTTCGGAAGGGGCGTTCGCATGTTTGAAGATCTCACGCTGCTGGCGATGGCGAAAAAGCAGATGGACTACCTGACCCGGCGTCAGGAGGTTTTGGCCGAAAACGTCGCCAATGCCAACACCCCGAACTTCAAGACCAAGGATTTGGCCCCGCTCAGCTTCAAGGACGTCATGCAGCCGGCGGCCGAAACCGTGCGGGCGGTGGTGACCAATCCCATGCATATCTCGCCCGAGGTCCAGCCGACCACTTTTGCTTCGGTGACAGTCAGACGCCCCGAGGAAACCAAGCCCAATGGCAACGAGGTTGGCTTGGAAGATCAGATGGAAAAGATGGGCAACGTGACGAACAGCTATACTCTGGCGATTAATATTTTTCAAAAGAACATCGCCATGCTCAAGACCGCCATCGGCAAGAGCTCGTAACCGGGAGGATTGACCCATGGACGAGTTGAACAAGGCATCGCAAATCGCCGTGGCGGGTCTGAAGGCGCAAGCCGAGCGGCTGCGCGTGGTCTCGGAAAACATGGCCAACGCCGATTCGCTGCCGACTTCGCCCGATGCGCAGCCCTATCGCCGCAAGGTGGTGACCTTCCGCAACGTGCTGGACAAGGAAACCGGTGCTAATCTGGTTCAGGTCAACAAGGTCGATGTCGATCGCAGCGATTTCCAAAAGAAATTCGATCCCAAGCATCCGGCTGCCGATCGCGACGGCTATGTGCTGGCCCCCAACGTCAATCCTCTGATCGAGATGATGGACATGCGCGAGGCGCAAAAGTCTTACGAGGCGAATCTCAACGTGGTCACGGTCTCGAAGGCCATGTTGTCCAAGACCGTCGATATGCTGCGCTAGCGTCGGGCGCGTCGCCCCGCTAGGATACCCGTTCAACCTTTCTTTCCCCTGGACATACCGCCATGGCCACCACCAGCATCTCCAACGCCATTGCCGCCTATGCCAACGTCGCCAAAGCGGCGAGCGGCAAAGAGGGGGGCACGGATGAGATCAAGACGGACGGCGGCGATTTCGCCGCGATGATCCAAGACGGCGTCAAAGCCGCCGTTGATTCGGGTAAGAAGAGCGAAGAAATGTCCAAGGCCGGTATCAGCGGCAAGGCCGATGTGCGCGACGTGGTCGCCGCCGTCAACAATGCCGAACTAACCTTGCAAACCGTGGTGGCGGTGCGCGACAAGGTGGTCTCGGCCTATAACGAAATTCTGCGTATGCCGATCTGATCGGGCCTTCGGAGCATGACCGAGGCCGAACTCCTCGAAGTGGCGCGCGAAGGCATGATCGTGATGCTCAAGGTGAGCGCGCCATGTCTGATCGCCGGGTTGGTGGTCGGTCTGATCATCTCATTGTTCCAGGCGCTGACCCAGATTCAGGAACAGACCCTGACCTTCGTGCCGAAGGTTCTGGTGATCTTTCTGACGCTGCTGTTGTTCCTGCCCTTCATGCTGCATACCTTGACGGACTACACCCATTCGATCATGGATCGCGCCATCGCTGGCGGTTAGACCATGCTGAATGAGCTGCTCTCTACCGACATCTTCAAGCTCATGCTGGTGTTTTCCCGCCTGGGCATGGCGATGATGCTGATTCCCGGCATTGGCGGCACGCTGATTCCGGCCCGCGCGCGCATGCTGTTGGCGGTGGTGATTTCGTTTCTGTTGCTGCCGGTCTTGGGGCCGCAACTGCCCGGGATGCCGCAGGATTTGTCGCGGATGTTCTTGCTGCTGCTGGGAGAAGTCACGGTCGGCCTGTTTTTCGGCGTCTTAACGCAGATTCTGATGTCGTCGCTTGATTTGGCCGGCAATTTCATCGGCTATTCCGCCGGTCTGACCAACGCCTTCGTCTTCGATCCGGTGTCGGAATCGCAGTCGCAGCTGATCACCGGTTTTCTCAATACCGCAGCCATTTCGCTGGTGTTCGTCACCAATACCCACCACTTGATGCTACGCGCGCTGGTGGACACCTACGGCGTTTTTACTCCCGGTCAGCCGTTGCCGTTCGAGGACATGTCGGTGATGTTGGTCAGCACCGCCGGCAAAAGCTTTACCGTGGGCATCCAATTGGCATCGCCGCTGGTTGTGTTCAGTCTGGTGTTCAACACCGGGCTGGGCATGCTGAACCGGCTGGTGCCGCAAATGCAGGTGTTTTTCGTCGGCATGCCTCTCCAGATCATGGTGGGGCTGGGTATTTTGATGGTTTCTCTTCCTGCGATCATGTTCTGGTTCATGCGTCACTTGACCGAGGGCATCGGCGTCTTTCTGGCGCCGGGCTGACCCGATGGCAGAGGGTGACGAGGAGAAAACAGAACAACCGACGGGAAAAAAGCTTGCCGATGAACGTCGGGAAGGCAATGTCATCCAGTCGCAGGAAGTCAAGACGGCAGCCATGTTGCTGACCATCCTGGTGGCGGTGTGGATGTTCATTCCCTACATGATGTCGCATCTGCGGGGAATGCTGGCGGGTCTGATCGAGAATTCCTTTTCCATCCGCGTGGGGACCGAAAAGGAGCTGGTGGGACTGACTGGTGATATCTTGGTGCGGCTGGGATTGGTGATGGCGCCGCTGTTTGCGCTGTTCATCGTGGTCGGCGTTACCGCTTCGGTCGGACAAGTCGGTTGGATGGTCAGTTGGGCGAAACTTGCCCCCAATCTGGGAAAGCTGAACCCGCTGGCCGGTCTGAAGCGCATATTCTCGGTGCGGTCGGTAATCGAGCTGGGCAAAAGCATCATCAAGCTGATTGTCGTCGGCACCATCCTGACGCTGCTGACCATGCCGAGGCTCAAGGAACTGGAGCATCTGCCCGGCATGGAGTTGATGCAGATACTGGCTTATCTGCATAGCGTCATCATCCGCCTGCTGTTCGCTGTCGTGCTGATCGTGGTGGCGCTCGCCATCGCCGACTATGCCTATCAGTACTACGCGTTCATGAAAAAAATGAAAATGTCTCGCCAAGACGTGAAGGACGAGAATAAGAACGCGGAAGGCGACCCCATCGTCAAATCGCGCTTGCGGGCCTTGCGCATGCAGCGCGCCCGTCAGCGCATGATGGCGGCGGTGCCCAAGGCCGATGTGATCGTGACCAACCCGACCCATTATGCCTGTGCGCTGAAATACGACTCGGCAACCATGGGCGCGCCGGTCCTGCTGGCCAAAGGCAAGGATCTGATCGCCCTGCGCATCCGTCAGGTGGCCGAGGAAAACGAGATTCCGATCG
>Ga0116225_1000459_pt1 | contig 31363 bp, 26 predicted proteins | sample Sb_taG_8_FD_88968 | JGI IMG/M metagenome (GOLD analysis project Ga0116225, IMG submission 88968) | Peat soil microbial communities from Weissenstadt, Germany - Sb_50d_c_BC metaG | ecosystem: Environmental > Terrestrial > Soil > Wetlands > Peat | place: Germany: Weissenstadt | collected 2010-09-21 | reverse complement strand
TCTCGCCATACAGGCGGATGTCTTTGATCACGTCGCACCGATAGGCCTTGAGCGAACAGCCGTAGTCATGCAGGGAGACCCCAGAAATCTTGGAAATCAGCCAGTTGGCCACCCGGCTGGGAAAGGTCCGGCTGGCGTGGTCCTGGCGGTCCTTGCGCCAGCCCGACACCACGTCGAAACCCTTGCCCAACTCGTCCAGCAGGCGCGGGATGTCGGCAGGGTCGTTCTGGCCGTCGCCATCCATCGCCACCACCACGGTGCCGCTGGCGAAGTCGATGCCGGCCATCATGGCCGCCGTCTGGCCGTAATTGCGCAAAAGCTCGACGACCTTGAGCTTGCCGTCCGTCTGGGCCAAGGCGCGGGCGCGCTTGACCGTGGTGTCGGAACTGCCGTCGTCGACAAAGATGATCTCGTAGGTCTTGCCCAGCGGAGCGAGCACCGCGACCACGCTGCGGTAAACCGCTTCGATGTTTTCTTCCTCATTGTAGAACGGAACAATGACCGAGATATCAACCTTGGCCGGCTGATGACTGGTGCGCATGGCGGGGCAGTCCTGCTTAGGTGTGGGATAACGAGCGACGGGCAGCCCAGATACCGCCTAACCAACGGATTTGCAAGGCTGCGACCAGAAGAGAGGCCGGAACCACGGGCGCCATGTAGCGAAGCTCAAGATGGACTAAGTCATAGGCCGAAAAGAACGTGAAATAAAGCATCCACACGGTCATTGCCGCCAATTTGGCGGCATCGTTGCGGTCGCCGACCCAGCGCAGCGGCGTCGCCACGGCGAAGGTGAAGAACAGCACCATCGCCGCCAGCTTTTCCAAGCCGCCGAGTATGAGGATGGGAAGCTCGGTCAGCTTGCCTTGCCGGATGGCGATCCAGCGGTCGAAGCCGCCATCGCTGCCGGTACTCCACAGGATCATGTCGCGCACCGAGGCGACCGGGCGGACCATCAACTGCATTTGTGCGCTGCGCAGGTTGTCGAACACGATGGTGGCCATGGCCAGGGGGTGCCGCCGCCATTCCCGCCCATATTTGGCGAAGGATTCGGCGGCGATCATCGGCGCGGTCCAGCCGTCGCGGGTGGCCAGCCTGTCGTTGATCGCCAGCACTTCGCCGAATTCGTGGGTGTGGAAGCCGTTGCGCGCCTCGACGTCTAGCGCGCTGTCGCCGTCGAAGATCGTCGGGTCCGCCTGGGCCGCCAGCCCCAGCGCCTGAAGCATGGTGGTTTGGGCGCCGGTGGTGACGATGCGCTGACCGATGCGCGCTTCGTTCCAGCTTTTGTAGGTCTGCACGCCAAGGATTACCGGCCCGATCACCAGCAAAACAATCAGCGCCGTGCGCCCCAACGAGCGGGAAATGCGGTATGAGGCGGCGGCCAGCGGAACGAAGCCAACCACCACATAGGCGGTGGCCTCGCGCAGCAAAAAAGCCAGCAACAGCAGCAACCCGGCGATGGCGGCGTTGCGGCGCATCGGCGCGGCGCTGTCGGTGAAGGGGCGCAGCAGCAGGCAGACGACGACCGTCACCGCGCTGGAATAAAGGCTGTCGGCGAGGATGGCTTGATCCAGCAGCAGCGGCAGCGACAAGGCTTGCGCGGCGGCAATCGCCAGCGCCGCCTTGCGGCCAAAGCCAAATTGCCGCGCGGTTTGCCGCACAGCGATAGTGGCGCCCAGCGAGGCGGCCATCTGCGCCGCCACCAGCAGCCACGCCCAATGCCCGCCAGCCACAAGCTTGGCTCCAGCGATCAGCGCCGGATAGCCGATGACCCGGTGCAGGGTGACGGGGATCGCCGTGGTCAAAAGGTCGGCGTCGAGCCGATGGCTCAGGATAAGATCGGCGAACCCGGCATAGCCGGCACTGTCGGGTGTGAAAATGGGGCCGAAAATCGCCAGCAGGGTCAGCTTGATCCCCAGCAGCAGAATCACCGCCAATAGACTGCCTTGCCGTGCGGACATTGCGCCGAGCACGGTGTTAATCCTCATGATCGGCGGCTCTATGACGATGGTGAATGATGGCATGCTCCCGTTTCTCATACGCGCTGTGGTGGCGTTGGCCCTACCATAATGTTGTAAATTCGTATCGCCAAGATTTCACATTTGTAACAGAGGGTATCGAGGGTTGCCGCGACGTTAAGATTCCGGCCTCAATCCGCCTTGGATATTGTATCGTGAGGCGGCATTCATCCGGGATCGGCAGCAGGATAGGGCGGTGATGGACCTCGCGGATTTATCGAAGGTGATCGATCAATTCGACTCCTCGACGCTGACGCCGGAGCAGTTGTTCGGCCTTGCCGTTCCTCTGGTGCAGCGGCTGAACAGTGGCGACGAGCCGAAGATCGCCTGGTGCCTGGCCATCGCCATTCTGGCCGAGCTGAACGAAATCGAGATGAGCTTTCAGTTGCTGTCCGCCGCCGCCGGGAAGTTCGAGCATCCGGCCATCCTGTGCTGCCAGATTTGCGACTGGCTGTTGCGCGACCGTAAATACCAGGCGATAGCCAACATCCATGGCGGCGCGTCCGCCGACAGCATCCCGCGCTTCATCTCGTCCTATTACATGGCCTGCGTCAGCTTCGCCAAGGACAACCCCAAGGAGGCGTTCACCTATCTGGAGACCTTCCGCCAGACACCTGCGGCGTTGCGCGATTTGCTGCTGGTGCATCACGATCTGAACATCATGTTCCGCCAAGGCTGCCTGGTCCGCCCGCCCGATCATATCGATGCCCTGTTGGCCGCGCCGCCGGCAGTTCCCTTTTCGCGGATGGACTTCGTCCGCACCGCCATTCCGCCGGGCGGCGGTGAGCGGCCGATCTTCATGTGCAGCGCCGATAAGAAATACCTGAACGCGCTGCTGCGGCGGTTCCTCGACGAGCTTCCCAACGGCCCCGCCGATATCATCCTGGTCGCGGTCAACATCGACGCCGACGATATGACGTTGATCGACGAGCTGAGATCCGCGCATCCGCAGTATCGCATCGACGTCGTGGCCATCGACAGCGAGCACCGCAACGCGACCTTCTATGCCTGCGCCCGCTTCTACGCCTTGCAGGCGATTTTGCCGCGTTACAGGCGTCCGGTGGTGTCGCTGGATATCGATTGCGTGCTGACCATCGAAGGCCGCCATCTACTGGAACAGCCGTTCCCCGATGTGGATTTCGCCTGCTACCGCTCGACCCGCGACGAGCCCGCCTCGTATTTCCAGGCCGGTATCATGTATTGGGCGGCGACGCCTCAGGCGCGCGAGTTCCTCGACCTTGTGTGCCTGTTCTGCGCCGAGCGGGCGGCGGAAAATTCGCGCGTGACCTGGATGCTCGATCAGGCGGCGCTGTTTTCGGTGCTTTATTACGCCCATCGCCGTAAACGCGGGCTGCGCTTCGTCCCGCTCAATCAACTGACCGGCAAGACCTTGCCCGAGATGACCATCGACACCTGGGATGGCCCGGCCAGCAAGGGCAATCTGCGCGGGGTTTCGGTCAGCAGCACGCAGGCCGGATTGATCTTCGTCGAGGATTGAAGCCTCAGTCCAAGGTCTGCCGGTAACGCCGCAGCGCCAGCAGGCTGACCACCGTCATGATCGCCGCCAAAGCGCCCAACTCGGCGGCAATTTGCGCTAGGCCGTTGCCCTTGAGCATGATGCCGCGCACGACCCGCAGGAAATGGGTCAGGGGCAGGATCTCGCCGAAGATCTGCGCCCATTGCGGCATGCCGCGATAGGGGAACATGAAGCCCGACAGCAGGATGTTGGGCAGGAAGTAGAAGAACCCCATCTGCATGGCCTGCAACTGGTTGCGGGCGATGGTCGAGAAGGTGAAGCCGACCGCCAGATTGGTGGAAATGAACAGCACCGACGAGGCCAGCAGCAAAGCCAGGCTGCCTTCCATCGGCACCGAGAAAATCAGCTTCGCCCCCACCAGGATCAACGCCACCTGGATGTAGCCGACCAGCACATAGGGGGCGATCTTGCCCAGCATCACCTCGACCGGGCGCAGCGGCATGACCAGCAGCGCTTCCATGGTGCCGCGCTCGCGTTCGCGGGTCATCGCCAGACTGGTCATGATGACCATGGTCATGGTCAGAACCACCCCCATCAGCCCCGGCACCACGTTGTATTGCGAGATGCCTTCCTGATTGTAGCGCCGGTGCAGGCGCAGTTCGAACGGCGGCGGCCCGGCTTTCAGCGCCGCGAGATTGCCGGTCAGGTCGCGGTCCAGCGCCTGTCCAGCCAACTCGTTCAACGCGCCCAAGGCGTTCGAGGTGGCGGCGGGGTCGGTGGCGTCGGCTTCGACCAGCAACGCCGGATGATCGCCGCGCGCCACGTCACGGCTAAAATTGGCGGGAATGTCGACGACGAACTGGACCTGTCCCTCGGCGAGCAGACGGTCGGTGTCGGCTTCGCTGGCCGCCTCGGCGACCACGCGGTAATAGCCCGAGGCCTGCAAGGTTGCCACCAGCGAGCGCCCGAAGATGCCGTGGTCGGAATCAAGCACGGCCGTCGGCAAGCCTTTGGGGTCGGAGTTGATGGCGAAGCCGAACAGGATCAACTGCATCAGCGGCACGCCGATCATCATGGCGAAGGTCAAGCGGTCGCGCCGCATCTGGATGAATTCCTTGACCATCATCGCCGACAGCCGGGCCAGGGAGAATCTGTCGCCGGTCATGCTTCGGCTCCGCCGCTGAAGTTGTCGGGGGACTGGGTCATCAGATGGATGAAGACGTCTTCCAAGGTCGGCGCGTCGGGGCTCCAGCGAAAGGCCGGGTCATCACGCAAGGGGGCTAAAGCTGCCTCCAGCCGCATCGCATTGGCCCCGCCGACATGCAGGGCGGCACCGAACGAGGCGACCAAATCGACGCCCGGCAATGTCTTCAAGCGCCGCGCCAGACCGGCCATGTCGGCCTGCGGCGAGGTCGCCTGTACGGTCAGGCAGGTCAACGCCGCTTGCGCGATGACCTCGGCCACCGTGCCGCAGGCCAGCAGGTGGCCATAGGCGATATAGGCGATCTGGTGGCAGCGTTCGGCCTCGTCCATGTAATGGGTCGAAACCAGCACCGTCAGCCCCTCGGCGGCGAGGGCGTGGATCTGGTCCCAGAACTCGCGCCGCGCTTTGGGATCGACGCCGGCGGTCGGCTCGTCCAGCAGCAGCAGGCGCGGCTGGTGCAGCACGCAAGCGGCCAGGGCCAGCCGTTGCTTCCAGCCGCCCGATAATTCCCCCGCCATTTGCCGCCGCCGTTCGAACAGGCCGAGCCGCCGCAACGCCTCCTCGACGCGCGCCTTACGCTTTGGCAGGCCATGCACATGGGCGACGAAATCCAGGTTCTCGGCGATGGACAGGTCTTCATACAGCGAGAAGCGCTGAGTCATATAGCCGATCTGCCGTTTGATCGCCGCCGCTTGGGTGTGGATGTCCAAACCCAGGCACGAGCCCTCGCCGCCATCGGGGATCAGCAGGCCGCAGAGCATGCGCAAGGTGGTGGTCTTGCCCGAACCGTTCGGCCCGAGAAAGCCCATGATCCGCCCGGCGGGAACATTCAGCGTCAAATCGTCCACCACCCGGCGCGTGCCATAGACCTTGGTCAGGCCTTGGACGGCGATGGCGGGGGCGGTGGTCACTTGCCGTCTCCGGCAGGCGGCAGGGTGACGGTGATCGGCTGGCCCGGATGCAGCAGCGGGGCCGCCTGAACCGGGCGGGCCTCGATGAGAAACACCAGCTTGTCCTTGCCTTCGCGCGAATACAGCACTGGCGGGGCGTAGCTGGCCTCCGAGGCGATGAAGCTGACCTTGGCGGTCATGCTGGCGGCGCAGCCGTCGCAGGCCAGCCCGATGACGCTGCCCAAGGGCGCGCGGGCCACCTGTTGCGGCGACAGATAAAACCGCAGTTTGATATTGCCGGGAGCCAGCAGGCTGACCACCGGCTGTCCCGCCGCCACCTGCTCGCCCGGATGGAACAGCACGTCATCGACGCGGGCATCCTGCGGAGCCAGCCCCCGCCGTTGGTCCAGCCGCCATTGCGCTTGTCCCAGGGCGGCTTGGGCGGCGCGCACGCCGGCTTCGGCGGCGGCAATTTCGGCATTGCGCCCGCCTTCATGGGCAAAGGCCACCTGCGCCGACAATTCCGCCACCCGCGCGCGGTCGCGGTCCAGCGCCGAGCGGGCCTCGTCGACCTGTTCATGCGAGGCGAAGTCGGACTTCACCAAGGCCTCTTGGCGGCGCAACTGTGCCTCCGACAGGCGCATGCTGGCTTCGGCCTGGGCCTGCTGCGCCTCCATCCCCTTGATTTCCAGGAGTCGCCGCCCGGTCAGCAGGTTGTCGCGCTGGCCGGTCGCTTGTTCCAACAGCGCCTGCGCTTGGGCGAGGGCCGCTTGTTCGGCATCATGGTCCAGGGTGAACAGCTCTTGCCCCGCCGTCACCGCGCTGCCGCGATCGACCGCCAGCGACACCACCTGACCGGCGGCTGGCAGGCCGATGCGTTGGTAATCGCCCTCGACATAGCCTTGCACCGTCGAGGTGGCTTGATCGCCGCAGCCGGCCAGCAGCACGATCGCGCAAAATAAAGCCAGGGATTTCATGGTTTTTCCCCACGGACCAGCGCGTACAGCATGACTGAACAGCCCCTATACCGCCAGCGCGCTCAACCTTGGAGGGAGGCCGCTGGCGGCGGGGAAGAATTCGATGCGGCGCGTGTGAAAGGCGGCCAGGGCAGGCCGGTGGGCGATGCTGACGACGCCGCTGTGCGGCAGGCGGGTGGACAGCAGGCTATAGAGGGTGGTCTCGGCCTCCTCGTCCAATGCCGAGGTGGCTTCGTCGAGGAACAGCCAGGATGGCTTGACCAGCAAGGCGCGGGCGATGGCCAGGCGCTGCTGTTCGCCGGGAGACAGTTGCTGGCCCCAATGCTGTTCCTCGTCCAGCCGCGCCGTCAACTGGGCAAGGCCGCACAGCGTCAGGGCTTGGCGGATGTCGGCATCGTCATGCGCCGAGGCCGCATCGGGATAGGCGACCACGTCGCGCAACGCCCCGATGGGCAAATAGGGCCGCTGCGGCAGGAACAGCAGCTTCAGTCCCTGGGGCAGAGAGATGCTGCCGCGCCCGTACGGCCATAATCCGCCGATGGCGCGGAACAGGGTGCTTTTGCCGCAGCCGGACGGACCCGCGACCAGCAGCTTCTCGCCCGCTTGAACATGCAGCGTCAGGCCGCTTAACAGGGGCGAGCCGTCGGGCAGATGCAGGTCCAGGCCGTCAATGGCGATGGCCCCGTCGGCGGACTTGGCGTGGCGGATGGCTTCGGCTTTTTCGGCTTCGATGATGCTCAGCAGGGCATGCTCGAAGCCGACCAGACGGTCGATGGTGGCCTTCCACTCGGCAAGGTCGGTGTAGGCGTCGATGAACCAAGACAGCGCGCCCTGCACCTGACCGAAGGCCGAGGCGGTTTGCATCAAGCCGCCCAGTTCCATGGCGCCGGAGAAATAGCGGGGTGCGGCGACGATGTAGGGGAACACCACCGCCACCTGACCATAGCCGGAGGAGAACCAAGTCAGCCGCTTTTGCTGACGCATGATGCTCCACCAGTTGTCCACCACCTTGGAGAAGCGCTTAGCCAGCCCGCGCGCCTCCTCGGCCTCGCCGGCATAAAGGGCGATGCCCTCGGCGTTCTCGCGCAGGCGCACCAGGGTAAAGCGGAAATCGGCTTCGTATTTCTGTTGCTGGTAGTTGAGCCCGATCAGTGGGCGGCCGATCAGATGGGTCAGCCAAGTGCCGCCGATGGCGTAGACCAGGGCCACCCACAGCATGTAGCCGGGAATGCTGATGCCGCCGACCTCAAGCGGCCCCGACAGGCTCCACAGAATGGTCGAGAACGACGCCAGGGTGACCACCGATTCCAGCAGTCCCAGGCTCAGCGTCAGGGTCTGGCCGACGAAATTGCCGATGTCCTCGGCGATGCGCTGGTCGGGGTTGTCGGTGCCCCCATGCGTCAGTTGCAGCCGGTAATAGGCCCGCCCACCCAGCCATTCGCCGACATAGCGCTCGGTCAGCCAGCGCCGCCAGCGGATTTGCAGCATCTGGCGCAGGTACAGCCGATATACCGCGACCGCCAGAAAGATCGCCGCCAGCCAGCCGAAGCGGATGAACTGGTGGGTGAAGGCGTCGCGGTCTTTCTCTTGCAGGGCGTTGTAGAACAGGTTGTTCCATTCGTTGAACAGCACGTTCACATAGACGATGCCCAGGTTCAACGCGACGATCACCGCCAGCAACGCCCCCGATGTCCAGCGCTCCTCGGAACGCCAATAGGGCAGGGTCAAAGTCCACAAGTCACGCAGGACGGAGCGGGAAGGGCTGGTCATCACGGGGTCATGGTCCGGCTGTTGCAATAGGCGCTGCCGCCATGAAGCCATATATGGGTTCGCTTGTCGCGGTCACTCTGCCGGCCGTGCTGTCCGCGCCGGTCGCACGGGCCGCGTCAGCCGCATCAACGTGCGCATGAGCACGATCACGGCGGCATAGATGACCAACTGCATGCCGGTGGGAACGTCGGTGTAGCCGACCAGCGCATGCAGCAGGCGGCCGACCAGACTGCTTTCCGGCAGCAGCCATGAGCTGTCCCACAGCGGCGTGGACAGCGCGGTGGAATATCCCCCCTGCTGAAGGAACGCCACCGCCTGCGAGGCCATGCCGGCGGCAAGCAGGGTGATCAAGCCGCAGGTGACGGAGAACAGCCGCCCCGCCGGAATGACCAGCAAGCCGCGATACATCAACGCCGAGACGGCAGCCCCCGCCGCCACGCCAAGCGCGCCTCCCGCCAGCATCGCCGCCGCCGAGGTGCCGCCTTGGGCGGCGATGCCATAGAGGAACAGCACCACCTCGGCCCCTTCGCGCAGCACCGCCACGCCGACCACCACGGCCAGCGCGGTCAGCGGGCGATGCCCCACCGCCACCGCCGCCCCCAGCGCCCGCATCTGCTCGGCGATGGCGCGGCCATGGCTGGACATCCACACATTGTGCCAGGTCAGCATGCCGACGGCGACCAGCAGAATGGCGGCGTTGAACAACTCCTGGCCGGACCCGGCGAAGGCGGAGGACAATTGTCCGGCGAAACCGGCGACGGCACAAGCCGCCGTCACTCCGCCAGCAATGCCGCCGCCGATCCACCAGCCGCGTCGCGGCACGCCTGCGGTGGCGGCCAAGACGATGCCGACGATCAGCCCGGCCTCGATGACTTCGCGGAAGACGATAAGCAAGGCGGCAAGCATGAGCAGATCCTTATTCGACGACGATGACGCCGTGCGCGGTGTCGGCGTGGAATTCGCCCATGAACGAGTATTGGCCCGGACCTAATGGCCGGAGCCGCACCTCGCCGGAGCCGCCGGCGGAGATGACTTTTTCGATGGCCAACTGGCGAACCTCGAACTCTTCCGGCGTGGCGTCCTGGTTGACCACATGCAAGAAGGCCGGCTTGCCGGTCGGGATATGGATCTCAGCCGGCGAGAACTGGTGGTCCTTGAGCGTCACCGTGATCGGCGAGGCGGCGTCCTCGGCCCATACCGGCCCGCAAAGCAGGCTGAGGCCAAGCGCCGCGCCGAGCACCGGCAGCCAATATGATGCAATCATCTTATTTCCTCCGCTTGAGGGTGCCGCCGGTCGGATAACCGGCGGCACCCCTTCGCTTAAGCAAACAACCGTTGGCCGATGAACTCGCCCTTGGCCGGGCCGCCGGGGCAGGCGAACAACCCGCCGCCGACATGGGTGAGGAACTGGTTCATGGCGTCCATGCGCGACATCTTTTCGTACATGACGACAAAGCCGGTGCGTGGGTCGCGCTGATAGCCCATGAAGAACAGACCGGCGTCGTATTCCATGCCCTGGCGCCACGGCGGCCAGCGTTCGGCGGTCATGTTCACGCCGTCATTGTAGGAATAGGCGCGCCGCAGGATCTGCGCGCCGTCATTGAGGTCGGGATGCGACAGCCGGGCATGGGCGCTTTCGGGGATGACCAGATTGCCATCCTTGTCGGTGGCGTTCAGATCCAGCGGCTCGGCTTCATGCTTGCCGCCCAACGGCGCGCCCGAATATTTGTGGCGGCCGACCACCTGTTCCTGGAAGGCGACGTTCATGCGGTCCCAGTGCTCCAGGGCGATGCGGATGCGCCGCGCCACCAGATAGCTGCCGCCGCGCATCCAGTCCGGCCCCTCGGTGCCGACCCAGACGAAGCGATCGAAATCGGTTGGGTTGATGGTGCCGTCCTTGAAGCCCATCAGATTGCGCCCGGTGCCCTTGCTGGCCGGACCGGCGGCAAAGCCGGTCTGGGTCCAGCGGATGGTCGCCACGCCATCGGCCAAGCGGACCAACTGGCGCACCGCATGGAACGCCACCTGCGGATCGTCGGCGCAGGCCTGCACCGACAGATCGCCGCCGGTATGCTCTTCGACCAACTGGTCGCCGGGGAATTTGGGCAGATCGGCGAAGGCCTCGGGGCGGCGGGCGGCAAGCTGGAAGCGGTCGTTGCCGTCCTTGGTGAACAGCCCCGGACCGAAGCCGAAGGTCAGCGTCAGCCGCGCCGGCGGCAGGCTGAGCGCTTCGCCGGAATCGGTGGCGGGCTGGCTGGTGTCGTCGCTCAAGGCCACGGCGGTTTGGGCGGCGGTCATGCGGGCCGCCGCGTCGGTCCACACCCGCAGCAGGGCTTCGACCTCGGCGCGCTTGTCGGTGATGATGTCGAGCGCGGCGAAATAGCTGTTGGTTTGCTGGCGGGTGGCGATGCCGCCCTGATGCGGACCCCAAAAGGCTTCGGACTTGTGGAGATCCTGGCCGCCGCCGCCCATGGCGTTGGGCTCTGCCGCCACGGCAGCGCTGGTCAAGCCAGCGGAACCCGCCGCTGCCATCAGTCCCGCCGCCCCAGTCAAAAAGCCGCGCCGAGAGGCCAGCAGGGTTTTGTCTTTCGTATCGCTCATCGGGTGGCCTCCACCAGGGTGTTCATGTCGTCCTCGACGTAATAAAAGCCTTTGCCGTCCGGGGTCATGGCGATCCCGAACAAATCGCCATTGCCGGGCGGGGACTGCGCCTGATCGGCATCGACCCACTGGGCGAACAGCTGTTTCTTGGTGGCGGGGTCGATTTCCACGACTTGGCCGTTCTTGGCGTTGCAGGCCAGAATATGGCCGCTCGCGGTCATCGCCAAAGCCAGGGGGCGTTGCAGTAGGCCGTCTTTGGTGACTGGCTCGCCAGTGCCGGCGCTGGTGGTGCGGGTCAGCGGATCGGCGATGGCGACGATGCGGTTCTCCAGCGCGTCCGAGGCATAGAGCGTGGCGTTGTCCGGGCTCAGCGCCAAACCGGTGGGGCCGACCAGAAAGGCGTCCTTGTCGGCGCGTTGGCCGAAGCCGTCGGCGATGACCGTCTGGCCGGTGATGACCGGTGGCTTGCCCTCGGCGATGGACAGATCGAGGCGCAGCACGGTGGCCTTGCTGACCGTCACCGGGAACCCGCTGGCCGGATCAAGCACCTCGGGGCCGGGGACGTCGAAGCCGGCCAGGCTGACGAACAGGCTGGCGGTCGAGCCATTGTCGAGGGCGGCGATGTTGCCCCAGGGGATGTTGATGTTGGGGCCGCTCCAGGTGGCGGCGATGGCGCCGTTGGGGTCGAGCACGACCAGGCAGCCATTGCCCTTGGTCCGCGTGGTTCCGTCGCTGCTGGGGCCGCTGCCGACGATCACCCAGCCGCTTTTCAGCATGGTCATGGCGGCGGTCAATCCGACTCCGCCGGGGCATTCGGGCAGATGCTGCGGCAGCTTGGCGAACAGCGTGGTCTTCTTGGTGGCGGGGTTGTAATCGACGATGATGCCGCCGGTGCCTTGCAGGTTCGAGATGTTGTTGAAGTTGTCGACCAGCACGTCGTCTTTTTGGATCTTCCCGGCGGCGACCGGGGCGACGATGACGGCATAGGGGTTGAGGTCGCCGTTGTCGGGAATCGTCGAGGTCAGGGTGACATGCCGGTGAACCGAGTCCAGCAAGCCGTGCGGTTCCTCCGCCTGGGCCGCGCCCGCCAGCAGGGCCATGATCACGCTCACGGCGGTCGGGAGTGCTCTTCGTGTCATCGTCTTCGCCTTAGAACAGGATGTTGGTGCGCAGGCCGACGACGAGTTCATCGCCGACTCGCCGGCCGTTGCCGTTGGGATTAAGAACGCCGCCGCCCGGATTGAAGACGTATTGGGCGTCCGGCTGAAGCTGCCACCACGGGGTGACCTGATATTGATAGGTGGCCTCGACGAAGGTTTCCGAATGCCGGATTGGGTTGAACGAGCCCGAGGCAGCGGCGGTGTCCTGGTCGAAGGCGGCGGCGTGGCTGCCCACTTTGGCATAGCCCATGCCAAGGCCGAAGGTGTCGTCGTCGCGATGGGCGAACGGCTCGTGCAGGGTCAGCCCGGCGTTCAGGCTGAAGTCGATGAGATTGCGGTCCTCGTCCGGAGTGCCCATGACGCGCAGGAACAGGTTGACGTTGTGATCGGCCTCGGCGGGGTCGCGCCACACCATCTGGTCGGCGACAGCGTACAGCGCGTAGTCGCCGCGATGCGTCCGGGGCGTGCCGTTGCTGTTGGGATCGGCCAGCGACAGGCCGGTGTTGTCGGTGCGTAGATCGTTGAAGCGCTTGGTGTCGTACCAGGCGCCCAGCTTGTAGAGACGCGACAGTGGTTCGGTCTCGTTGGCTTGGACCAGGGTGTTGAGGTTGGGATAGGCGTATTGCAGCTCGGCAATCGCCAGTGCGCCGTCTTTCACCGGGAAGCTGGTGCCGGCGCGGTCCTGCTTTTGCGGGTCGCCGCTGTCGCTGGGCGAGGGGCTGCCATTGAACACCCCCGCCAGGATGCTCACCGAATCGGTCGGTTTTGCCCGCAGGCGCAGGCCCAAATCCGACAGCGGGTAAGCCGGACCGCCGCCGGGAAGGTCGGCGGACGGTAGCATCGGCCACCCGAACATGGTGTTGACGAAATAACCGGCGTTCTGGCTGACCATGAACTCCTGGTCCAAGCTCTGTTGGCCGATCTTGATGTCGAGCCGATCTTCGTCGAGGAGCTTTTGCTGAAACCATGCCTCCCACAGCCGGGTGGCGCGGTCTGCCTCGATGCCGCTGGCGGTCTGCAAGCTGGCCAGATTGTCGGCGCTCAGGTTGCGGCCGTGGATTTGCAAGCCGCTGACGTTGACGGTACCGCCCTGCCAGCCGAACGCCCGCTGGGTGTCCATTTGCAGGGTGGCGGTGGTCAGGCCGTCATATTCGAAGCCCTGACGCACGCCGCCGCTGACATTGCCGAGGATTTCGCTGGTTTCCTGCACGGTCAAGGTCACGCCGTACTGGCTCAGCCAGGGCCGCACGCCGCCCATATCGCCCAGCAGGGTGCTGCGTCGTGACAGGGTGTCGAGGAAGCCGGACGTCGCTTCGTCGCTGGCAGCGGTGGTGGTCTGATCGGACGTGTCTGCCGGTGCCGCCAGGGCCGGGCTGCCGCACAGCGAGGCGGTGATACAGGCGGCGCGCAGAGCCAGGTTCCGCCCCGATACCTTGATTGCCATTTGTTGGTTCAACGGTCCCTCCTAGCTATCCGCAGGGTAGATATTGCGAATGCATCGCAGTTGCATAGTCATATTGTGGATTTTCCCCAGTGTCAATCGGGTGTCACGAAATTTTATCGGACCATCCGGCCGATGGCCGGGCGTGTGGGTGGGCAAGGCTGGAAAGGTGGGGGGGCGTTCTGTTTGCTGGGCAGTTGTGTGACCAGTGGCTGCCCCCGCAACTGTGAGCGGTGAGTCCGCGTCCGCTTAGGCCGCTGGGCAACCTGTGCTGCAACCTGACCATCACCTTCGTCTCGGTACTGGCGCCGCTGGTGATCTATCGGGGCAGGCGTTACGACGAAATTGAAGAGGTGATATGAGGCGGCGTTTACGAAGTACACATAAAAAATTGTAAATATTAATCGTTGTGGCTGGACTTATTCCGGCCATAAACGCGGTTCAATCTGTGTCGCAATTTCGGCATTAATGCCCGCTACAAGCGCGGGTGTGACGATTAATATTTGTCATAATGTGAAGTTTAACTTGAATTACTCGTTGGTGATATTCGTATGAGGCGGCCGTGCGCAAGCCCTGTGATGACGGCTTTTGGTTGACGTCCTCACACGTCCCCAGCCCGTTCCCGCGCGTGGTGATCCTCGACGCTGATATAGCGGATCGACGGGGTGTGCTTCTTGAACAGCGTCCGCGTTTCAGGCGTCAAGCTGCGGAACACGGTGGGGCTCATGGAAAAGCCGTTGCTTGGCAGCAGATAGGCCTGGGCGACGGGTTTGCCGAAGACGTCGACGATCTCATCGCCCGGACTGCCGACCAGCCCCAGCACCACGGGGCCGAGATCCATCTTGACGGTGACGCGGCTTTTGGTGCCGCGCTGGGCCAGCCAGGCTTCACCATGCTTTTGCACATCGCGCAGAGCAAGCACGCCGTTGTCGGCTACATCGGCGGGGAAGACCGCCAATCCGTTGTCGCCCATGGTCTTGATCAATTTTCCGCCGGCATCTTTGATGATTTGACCGGTCACGGCAAAATAGCCGGACAGCACCGACAGCACTTCGGCGGCTCCGACTTTCTCGGCGTATTGGTTCAGCCAGTGGGATTCGTAAAAGGCAACCAGCGCTTCGCATTGCGCAGGCAGGCGCAGCTCTGTCCAGAAAGACATGCTGTTCTCCTCGGCATCGGATGAATGGCAAGCGGCCTGGATATCCGCCAGTGAGGAAGAGAAATCGTCGGCCCAAGCTCCGACAGTTGCCAAGAAATGTGGCTGGCTGTTGTGGCCCTGTCAAGATCGGCGGCAAACTCGTAACCGGCGCATTTTCCGTTTCGTCAGGATCGGGTCAATGGTATGCTTCCAAAGTGATATTCTGACGCCATTTCCAAGGAAACGGGCATGCGAATACCTGCCGCAGTGATTGTTCTGGGGGGCTTCGCCGTCGGAGTCACGCTGATGAGTGGCGCACAACCGCTGTCCGCTTCGCTGCTCGACGGCTCGCAAGTCCAAGCCAACAATCGCGCCGCCGTCGAACGCATCATGTTGTCCTGCGAACAGTCCTACATGACGCCGGACCTCGACCCTATCCGCGCCAAGGTCGAGATTTCACGTTCGCACGCGGGGGAAGAGATTGCGCCCACCGACGCCTATCCCTCTGCCGAGGAGCAAAACGCCATCTTCGTCTGGGCGGGTTTGCGCAAGACCTGCACCAACAAGATCGCCGCCTTCCTGCAGACCGCTCCGGCCCCGACCGAGATGAACCGCGACATCGTCAATTGGGGAAATTCGTTCTTTCTGCGCAGCATGGCGGCCACCGGGGAACTGGTGACGGCGTTGGGGCAGGGGCGGATCACCTATGCCGACTACGCGATGAAGCGCGGCGAGCTGGTGCAAAGGGTAGATGCCGAGCATGCCAATTGGAATCAGGCGATGCTGCTGCCCGACGTCACCCGCCGCCTGCACGAGGCCGAGCAGGCCGATCTGCGGTTCTCGACCTTCCTTGCCGAGTCCTCGCTGTCGCTGGGGCGCGAACAGGTCCAGGTGCAGCCCGAATCGCCGCAGCCTCCGCCGCAGGTGGCGGCGCCCCGCCTGTACGAGACGCCGCTGGCGCTGTCCTTTCCCCGTGGCGCGGATCGCCCCGACGATATCGCCGTGATCATTGGCAATGGCGACTACGCCAAGCAGGGCCGCGACATTCCCAATGTCCGCCCAGCGCATGCCGATGCCGCCAGCATGCGGCTTTACGCCACTCAGGCGCTGGGCATTCGCGCCAAGAACATCATTTCGCTGACCGACGCCACCGAGGCCCAATTGATGGCAGTGTTCGGCAGCGAGAAAGACCATCGCGGCCAGTTGTACGACTGGGTCAAACCCGGACTTTCGCGGGTGTTCATCTATTACGCCGGGCATGGCGCGCCGGCCACCGACAGCGGTGGCCCCTATCTGGTGCCCACTGATGCCGAGGCGACGCGCATCGGCCTGAGCGCCTATCCCTTGCCGTTGTTGTACGACAATCTGGCGCGGGTGCCGGCGGAAAGCATCACTGTGGTGTTGGAGGCCTGTTTCTCCGGGCAGTCGCAGGCGGGTACGCTGATTGGCAAAGCCTCGCCGATCCTGATTGCCAGCAAGGCGGTGGTTCCGCCCGCCAACATCACCGTCATCGCCGCCGCCGCCAGCGACCAGATCGCCAGTTGGGAGCAGGACGAATCGCATGGCCTGTTCACCGAATACTTCCTGCGCGGCATGAGCGGCGAGGCCGCCCGCCCGCCCTATGGCAACGGACACGGCAGGGTCACGCTCGACGAACTCGACCGTTACCTTCAGGGAACGCTGACCTATCTTGCGCGGCGCTATTGGGGTCGCGACCAGACCGCTCAAATCGCTCAGGGAGGGGCGAAATAAGCCTTGGTGTGATCGTGATCACATCCATGATTTCTTCATAATTCTAGCCTAACGTTAATGATGCCTAGTCGTCCCAAATGGGGGGCTCTCCGATGCCAGTCTCGCATTCCTCAAAGTTCTGGCGCCGTGCCGTGTTCGGTCTTGTCTTGACCGCCTGGGCCGTGGGTGGGGCGACTGAAGCAATGGCCGAAGGCTGGCATCCGCGTCATCCCGGTGGTGGTGGCGGCGGCTATTACCAACGCTTTGGCCCGCCGCCTCGGCCAGGGCGTTGGCACAACGGTCCGCGCGGTCCGCGCGGACCGCGTGGTGGTCCGCTTGGTCCGCCACCGTTCGGCGGCATCTATGTGCCGGTCTATGCGCCGCCTCCGCCCCCACCGCCTCCTTCGCCGCCGCAGATGGTCTATGCTCCGCCGCCGCAGGTGATCTACTTCCGCACGCAAGCGCCGTCACCCCCAACGCCGCCGCAGATCACGGTGTCGGCCCAGCCGGCTCCGCCGACCATCGTCTTCCGGTCGTCCATGCCGCCGGACCCGAATGCCGACGCGCCGACGCAGACCGCATCGACGCAACCGGTCTCCCCGTCGCGGCTGACTTATCCGCCGGCTTCGCCGTCGTCGCCAGCGATTGGACAGGTGCCGGGCGTGACCGTCTCGGCCCGCACGCCGACGCCGTCCGCGCCCGAAGCAACCTATGAGGCGTCCGGGCTGCCCGCCGATTTCAGCGCGGCGACGTTGCCCTGAGCGAGGCTTGATCCTCGGCGGTAAATTATTTCCAAAAAATCTCTGCCGACTCCGTCTTATGGATAAACGGCACATGCAGGCTGACGTTTGGCACTGCCGACAAGGGGGGCGCGGGACATGGCGGTCACAGGCAAAGCGATCGGACTGGCGATGGGGCTTCTGGCTTTGGGCGGGGTCGCCTTCGCCGCCGCGCCGGAGACCCAATCCCGCGCCTCGATGGAACTGGCGCGCAGCCTGATCGACGCCGAACAATTCGAGCAGGCGGTCTCCGTGCTCAAGCAATTGGATGCCGCCGACGCCGCCACCTCGGCGCAAATCGATTTGCTGTTCGGCCGCATTTATCTGGGCATCGGCAAGCCGGCCAAGGCTTTGGGCTTCTTCGAGGAAGCCTCGTTCACGTCGCTCGACGGCGAGGCCGAAGCCTATCTGGGACTATCCGAGGCCGATTTGGCCTTAGGCGACTTGGCCAAGGCCCGCCGCAATGCCGCCCTGGCGCTGAAGAGCGACGCCGATTTGATCCCCGCGCATCTGGTTTTGGCCATCGCCGACCAGCGCGTCGGCCACGGGGCGGAAGCCCTGGCCCGCCTGCGCAAGCTGCAAAAGGACCGCCCCGATTCCGAGGACGTCGCCATCGTCCTGGCCCGTTATCTGGCCCAACAGAACGGTCCCAATGCCGGCATCGCCGAGCTTGAAGGCTTCTCCAGCCGAGTGCCGACCGCAGCCGGCGCGCAAGACATGCTCGGCCAGTTCCTGTGGGCGGCTGGACGCAAGCAGGACGCCGTTCTCGCCCGCGTGCTGGCCAAGGAACTATACGAAGCCCGCAATCAGACCGGCCGCGCCGAAGCGATGGCGGCTTGGCTGAAGGCGGTCGATCCCAATGGCCAATACGAACGCCAAGCGGCGCGTGGCCCCGATGCCCCGCCCACGGTGGCCGCACCACCCGCAGTGGCCGCGCCACAGGCCGAGGTCGCGCCACCGGTGGAGGCCGATACGGCTCCGGCTCCTTCGGTTTTGGCTCCGATTCCGACCCTGCGCGCCGGGCCATCCTCCGACGAACCGCCGCCGCCGGCAGCCGCTCCGCGCCCCGCCATCAAGTCGATGCCGATCGCCGCTTTGGCGCATCCTGAACCGCTGCCCTTCGCCCCCGGCTCGATGATGATGACCGGCAGCGGTGTGGTGCTGGAAGGCGGACGCCAGATCATCACCAATCGTCATGTGATCGAGGGCATGACCGTCGTCTATGTGCGCAACGGCACCGGCCATGTCCGCCGTGCTCATGTCGCCAAGGTGTCTAGCGAGGACGACCTTGCCTTGCTGGAAATCGACAGTCCGTTCCCTGAGGGCGCGGTGATGCCGCTGTCGGCCATCGTCGAGCCGGCTCCGGGCCGTTCGGCCATCGCCATGGGCTATCCGATGATCTCGGTGTTCGGCGACGAACAGCCCTCGCTGACCGAAGGCATTGTCGCCAAGACCAGTGGCTTGGGCGACGATCCCGGCACCTTCGAGATGACCGCCAAGCTGAACAAGGGTAATTCCGGCGGCCCGATCTTCGATAAGCGCGGCCATTTGATCGGGGTCGCCGTCGGCAAGGTCGATACCGCCGGCATCTATAAGGAAAGCGGCACCATGGTCGAGGACATGAACCTTGGCATCAAGGGTGGCCGCATCCTGCATTTCCTTGGCAAGACCCCGACCCCCGAGACAGCCAGCGCCGAGATGAACCTGGAAGACCTGTACCAGGAGATGCTGCCGCGCGCCGTCCTAGTAGCGGCGCAGAAGTGAGGCGGGCGCCATGAAAGCGCTCGCCCTGATCCTCGCCGCAAGCTGTATCGCCGCTTTCCCAGCCCGCGCCGAATGGGTGCAGGCGAGCGGCAGCTATATGTTCCCGCCGGTGATGACCGAAGCCGAAGCCTGCCAGCAGGCCGAGGAGCGCGCCCGCGCCGACGCCGTGCGCCAAGTCACCGGAGAAACCCTGTCGTCGGAGGAAACCTTCCGCTGCACCGACCAGGGCAACGAAGCCGATTGCGCCCGCAATGCCACGGTGTGGACCATGGTCGGCGGCGAGATCCGCTCGATCCGCGACCGCAAGGCCGAGACCACGGTGGAGATGGAGGCCTATCGCAAATGCACGGTGTCCTTCTCCGCCGACGTGTACGTCGCCGAGGGCAAACCCGACCCCGGCTTCGATGTCGGCGTGACCCTGAACAACACGGTCTACCGTAACAACGAGGCGCTGACGGTCACCCTGAAGCCGTCGCAGCCGATGACGGTGCAGGTGTTCCAGTGGCTGCCCTACGAGAAGGGCGACGCCCAGGTGTCCCGCATCTTCCCCAATGTCTTCGACACCCTGGCCCGCATCGACAAGCCGGTCACCATTCCCAGCGACGCGGGGGCCAAGCGTTATGACCTGAAGCTCAGCTTCCCCGCCGGTCAGCCGGGCGGGCGCAAGATGGTCGATGAATATCTGATGGTGGTCGCCACCCGCAAACCGGTGGCCTTCCGCGACAGCTATACTCTGGACGACTTCAACCGCATGGTGGCGGAAATTCCCCTAGGGGATCGTCGCATCGTCCGCAAGGGTTACAACATCGTGCGGGGTGGCGAATGAACTCCGCCGCTCGCCTCCTGCTTCCGCTGGTCCTTTTGGCCGGTTGCGCCGAGCCGAATTATGTCGATCAGTCGGCGGACGTTCCCAGCGTCGGGCTGGGGCCGGATGTGACCTTCCAGGTGACCGACGCCTTCAAGGCGTCACCGCCCGATTGCGTCGCCATCCTGCCGCTGACGATCAAGGACGGCATCCAACCTCTGCCCGCCGCCGAGGACGCCGCCAAGGTGCGGCTGTCGCTTTATGCGCATCTGTCCATCCAGTCCAAGCATGGCGTGCGGTTGGAGCGCATCGATCATGTGCTGGCCGAGGTCAAGGACGACCGCAAGGCGCTGGCTGAGCAAATCAAATGCGGTGCCCTGATCGAAGGCGAGGTCACCGAATACGGCAGCACCTTCTACGGCCTGTATTCCCGCGTCGCCGCCGGGGTCGATTTGAAGATGACCCGCGCGGTGGATGGCGTGGTGTTGTGGCAAGGCCACCATACCGCCGTCAGCCATGGCTGCACTCTGCCGCTGGATCCGGTCGGCATCGCCATGGGCGTGGTCGATGCGGCGGGCAATATGCGTGACGAGCAAATCCTGCGCGTCACCGACGACCTGACCCGCCGCTTGGTTTCGACCATCCCCGACAACACGGTGGCGGCGCTGGACGATCCGATGCCCGAAGCGGCCAAGCTGATGGCCCCGGTGATCGTCGCCGACGACGTGCTGACTGGCGAAAAGCTGCTGGCCGAGGGCGATCATGCCGGAGCCTTGGCCGCCGCCAACCGCGCCATCGCCGCCGACCCCAACCGCGCCGACGCCTGGTTCCTCAAGGGCCGCGTGTTGATGCTGGACCGCGACTTCAGCAACGCCGAACCAGCCATCATGAAGGCGGTGGCCCTGAACGGCGGCAACGCCAAATACCTCAACGCCCTGGGGGCGCTGAATGCCGACAAGGGCGCGACCGAGCGCGCTTTGGCCGCCTATCGCATGGCCATCAACGCCGATCCCGCCGATGGCTTCGCCTGGTACAACAGCGCCGTCATCCACTTCGCCGCCGGCAATCCATCCGAGGCCGCGGACAGCTTCTATGGCGCGGGGTTGGCCTATCTGAAGACGGGCGACTACGCAAAGGCCGAACGCGCCCTTGCCGATCTGCGCGATCTCGGCAAGTCCGGCTTCCCGGTTCAAACCAAGATCAAAACCATCGAAGACGCCCTATCCGATATGACCAGGAGGAAGACATGAACCGTCCCATCCTTTGCGCCGCCATCCTTGGCGCGCTGAGCCTTGCCGCCTGCGCCTCGCCGGAGCCGGGCACGCCCGCCTATACCGCCCAGCAGGAGCAAAAAAAGCAGGAGGCCCGCACCGACGCGATCAAGGACTCGGTGTCCGAGATGCCGTCCTGGTTCACCTCGCCGCCCATCGACGAGTTCTCCATCTACGCGCCGGGAACCTCCACCTCGGCGGATCTGCAATTCGCCGAGGACAAGGCGGTGCTCAGCGCCAAACGCGCTTTGGCCGACCGCGTCAACAGCCGGCTGTCGTCGAAGATGAAGGAGTTCCTGGCGGAATCCGGCGCCGGCGAGAACGCCCAAGTGACGGCCGAAAGCGAACGCGTGACCTCGAACCTGATCACCGAGGTCAACATGGCCGGCTACAACGTCACCCAAAAGAAATTTGTCCCCGCCGGCACGCAATACCGCGCCTATGTGCTGCTGCAATACCCCCTGGGCAACGCCAACCGCATGCTGGTCGATCAGGTCAACAAGAACGGCGTGCTGCAGGGCAAACTGCACGCCTCGAAGGCTTTCCAAGAGTTGGAGAAGGACATTCAGGACGCACGTACAAGTAAGGTGGATGGCGCTAAGGTGGAGGCGCCGAAGGGGGAGTGAGCTTGTTCGGCGTTGGTAATTTCCCTCCTGCCGTCATGCCCGCGCTTGTCGCGGGTATCCATGCCGCGAAGGAGACGTGCAATACTTTAGTTTACACTCCCGCTTCGCCGCGTGGGTGGCCGGAACAAGTCCGGCCATGACGGCTTATGGTTGCGGATACAAGCCATTAACATGCGAACACGCTTTTAAGTAAAAAACGTGCCGGACACCAGTGGGACAAGCCCGCGCATGACGATAGAGGGGGCGGCGGCTTTGCCCGCCATCGCCTCAGCCCGATCGTCCCGGCACCGCATCCGGACGCTCCGGGGCCATCGCTGGCTTTCTGCATGGCTTGCCGTTGATGGCTTTCTTCGTCTTGCAGTCTTTCTGCACCTTTGTTTCGGCCCCGGCGGGAACCATGACGGGGCGGGATGGTGATGCCGCCACCACCGGCGGCGGGGCAGGTGCAGGGGTTAGCGTCGCGGTGATCGGCAGGAGCGTCGGCAGGGGTGGCGCGTGATGGTCGATGCTGACCCAGCCGACAAGGGCGGCGGTCGCCAGGGCGGCCACCGCGCCCGACCATGTCCACAGCCGGAAACTGCGCCGAGGCCGAATCGCCCGCGCTGGATGGCTGCGGCTCAAGCTGGCGGCCACCAGATCGGCGGGCGCTGTCTCCATCGCCGCCGTCACCGCGTCGATGAAGGCGTCGGCGCTGGCGACGTCGTGCAGGGCCGCCGCCGACCGGGCCATCCGCGCATGCAGCGCCTGTTGGGTGGCTGCATCCAGGCCGTCGTCCAGATAGGCGGCCAGCAGGGCGATGGAGCGCTCGGGAGTCTCCGCCAGTTCCCCCTCTCCAGCCAGAACCGCATGCGCGTCGCCTGTCGGCGGGCCGGCATTGCCCAAAAGCCGTTCGAACAGCGCATGCAGGGTCGCGGGGGTCACGGTCGGTTATCTCCTTGCTGAACCCTTAGACGGAGGCTCGCCAGAGTTTGACCGTGGGATTTTTCTCCAGGCTGTCGCGTAGGCGGGTCATCACGCGCTGCTTCAGTTTGTAGACCTCTTCGACTGGGCGGCGCATCAGGCGGGCGACCTCGCGCGCTGGGATCGCCTCGCCGCTGCCAAGGGCGATGTGCAGGTACAGGCGTTCGGTCTCGGACAACGCCTCGGCGGCGTGGCGCAGGACGTCCACCGCCAGGGCCAACAGGCGTTCGTCTTCCCGTTCGACCAGCGCGGCTTCCGCCGATGGTTCGGGCGAGCGGATGTCGTCCCACTCCGGCAGCGGCGTGGGGTCAGCGGCGGGGCGGCGCGGCAGGGCGCGGCGGATGAAATCGATCAGCAAGCGGTCAACCATTTGCAGAACGAAGCCGGTGAAGCTGCCGGTGCCGCGATAGGCTTTCAGCCGCCGGTAATCGTCGGCGATCACGGCCAGACAGATCTCTTGATAGGCATCGCGGCGCAGGTCTTCGCGCTCGGCGCCGGGCAGGCGGCGGGCGATGATGCGGGTGATGTCGGGGCCGAAGACGCGTTCGAAGGCGGTCCAGCCGGCATCGCCGCAGCCGGGCTGGAACAGCCGCATCAGGCGTTCGGCCAACAACTCGCGGGTGACCAGGGCGACGAAGGTCTCGATGCGGCTGGAGCCGTCATAGGGGCGCAAACGGCGGAAACCATCGGCGCGCAGGCCGGCGATGACCTCGGCGAAAGCGGTGCGGGCTTCGGCGTCGTCACCGGTCAGCAGGCGGCAGGCGGTCCAGATGCTGTCGGCGCTACGCTGGACAAGCCGATCCCACGCCTGCGGCTTGGCGTCGAGAACGTCACGGACGAGGGCGCGGTCGGCGGCGGCTTTGACGGGCATGGCGGATCGAAGCGGGACTCCCTGAGGCGGACGCAGATTATCGCGAGAGGGGAGGGCGCGTCTCGCCTCTTGATGCCGGTGGTCGTGTTGCGTGAATGTTGCAATGCAGCATAGGGCTTGCATCTGCGCCGGAGTTGGATATTATGCCCACATGTTGCGACGCAGCAACTGGTGTAGCCAAGCCCATTTGCCAAGGAACTTCCGTCATGACCAACGCCACCGTTGACCAGATCACCGCCGCCACCAAAGCCAACGCCGAAGCGCTGACCAAGAGCGGCAACGCCGCCATTTCCGGTTTCCAGGAACTGGCCAAGGCTTATCAGAACCTGGCGACCAAGAATGCCGAGAAGCTGACCGCTTCGATCCAGGCGCTCGCCACCGTCAAGACCCCGGTCGAATTCGTCGAGCTGCAGCAGAAGCTGATTAAGGAAGGCGTCGAAGCCGCCGTCAGCGACAGCCGCAACATCGCCGAGCTGACCACCGCCGTGTTCACCGCCGCTTTCGAGCCGGTGAAGCAGCAGGTCGAAGCGATCCAGAACGTTGGCAAGAAGTAAGCCTTTCGCTTCTCCTGTCGCGTCTGACGATAAAGCCGCACGTCCGTTCCGGGGGTGCGGCTTTTCGTTGTCCGGCTTGGCGCATCCATGCCGGCCGATCATCGCGGAGCGTTTCCTCGACGACGAGCTTCAGGTTGCCGATGGCCGGTGATGTCGAAGATCGGGTAGTTGAGCTTGGCCGCCACCTGACGAATCAGGCTGGATTTCCGCTGCCTGTCGGCCCGTACAGATAGAGGACGTCGGCCGGGCTCATGAACCACACCACCAGTTCCCGCATGGCGTCGTGGAACAGGTAGCTGGGATCGGGTGTCGGGGTCTGGGAACACTGGGTGGCGAAGCCCTTGATCATCCGACCGGAGGGTTGGCGGCTGAACAGGCTGCCGGCATCGGGGGCGATGACCTGCAAGCTGTCGAGTTGGGACAGGGTGTCTGTCATGGAGAGAGTCCTTTCTGGATGAGGGGGAGTGCCAGGGGAGGCAAAGCGGCAGGCGGCCGTTGTTACGGCCGTCCGATGAGCCTATTCGAATCCACTATGGCTGATCAGTTTCACGCTGAGGGCTTTTTGAGCAAAGCCGAGTCTAAACAGCTCAACATCATCCGAGACATGCGCAATCGCGCCGCCCACCCTTCAGGCGCCATACCGACCGCAGAGGAAGCGCGCTTCGTTTATCGGGCGGTGATCGACGATTTCCTGAGCCTCACTTAAGCTCATTCAGCGGCAGGGCAGATATCGAGCTAACCCCTTGAAAAAGAAAGCCCCCTGACCTTGCGGCAGGGGGCTAAGTAAACAGGGAGGCTTCACGTCTGGGAGACTGATGATATAGGGTTTTTGGACGAATTTCGGCGAACCATGATGAACGACTGCGATTAGATCATGGCATTGAAGATCATTGAGTTTTTATGAGTTTCGGCCCATCATTTTGTTCGTGGCCGTTCGTTGCAATTCTCAGTCCGCCGGATAAAAACGGCCCACAAACGGCCCATGGAATTATTCTAAGCAGGAATTCGCCGTGGCGACCAAAGCGCTTACCGACTCCGTTGTGAAAACCATCAAGCCAGAACGTGGCGCTACCGCATGGCGTGAAATATCCGATGCAGGATGCCGTGGCCTGCGCCTCCGCCTATCGCCCTCAGGGGAAAAGGTGTGGGCAGTCAAGGTCACGGTTGGAACTCAGCGAGTCCGCCATACCATCGGGGCGTATCCCGCCATAAGTCTTTCCGAAGCGAGAAAGCGGGCTGAGGCCTATTTGGCAAGCGCCCGCGACGGTGCTTCGCCAGACGAGCTTGACGCCCGCCAGCGGGCCGAGACGATGACCTTTGCTGTCGCCCATGCGGAATACATTGAAGCCATGCGCCCAGCCTTGCGCGCCAGCACCATCAGCCTCAAGGAGGCGATGGTCCGCGACCATGTCAATGCCCCGCTGGGCAAGCGACTGATCCGCACCATCCGTCGTGCTGATCTGGTGGACGTGGTGGGAAGTGTCGCTGCCAAGGGCTTTACCGTCCAAGCGAACAGGGTGTTCTCGGAAGTCATGGCGATGCTGCGTTGGTGCGAGCAAAAAGGCTATCTGGATGGTGTGCCTTCGGCCCGAAAGAAGGACGTGCGGGCCGCCGCCGGAGCAAAAAGGGAAAATGCCCGCCGGCGAATCCTGACAGAAGCCGAAATTGCCGCCACGTGGAACCTGACTGCCAGCTTGGGAGATCTGACGGGAGACTTTTTGCGCCTACTGATCCTCACTGGCCAGCGTCGCGATGAGGTGCGACTGATGCTTTGGTCTGAGGTCGATATGGAGGCCGCGATGTGGGTCATTCCCAAGGAACGCTACAAGACCGGTTCTCAGACCGATATGGATCATTCAGTCCCGTTGTCCCCGCAGGTTATGAGCATCCTGCGCCGCCGTTGGAAGTCTGGCGCTGCCGGCTATGTGCTGGCCGGGCGAGGAGCTGGTAAGCCGTTCAATGGCGCCGCCGGGGCTATGCTCCGTTTGCGGAAGGCTCTCGGAGCCAAGGCGGACTTCACGCTCCACGATTTCCGCCGTACACTTCGTACTGGTCTATCGCGATTGGGGATCGACGAGGCGACGGCCGAAATGGTTATCGGGCATGTGCCGCAAGGGATTGTCGCCGTCTATGACCAGCATGACCGGATGGACGAACGACGGGCGGCGCTGGTGCGCTGGGCCGAACATGTGGAGAGGCTGGCCCAAGGCGGAAATGTGGTGTCGATGGCGCGTAAAGTTTGATTTGTGTGGCGTAGAGAGTTGGTTGGTTGAGATGATTCTCTTGGTTTATCCGAAGGCATCTGCGGCATCATGAAACTGCTGCTGGGCGTACCGCTGCTGTTGCTCTTGTGGGGGCGAGAGCAAACTAAAGTATGCCAAGGGGGAATAATGGATGACATTTAAATCACACTTACCACTGCTTGTACTTGCTGACGTTAGTCTATCAGACTGCGAATGGGAGAGTTTAGTCAAAGCGGCGGATGTTAAATTTTCTGAATTAGATAGGCGTCATATAGCAATGGAAATATCGAAGTATATTGCATCTGCAATATCGACATCAACGGCTATAGATCCAAAAAAATTAGGCCTCTAATACTAAAATTGCAGAAATTGACCGGCAATCTAATGCATTACCTTGATAGATTGCCAACATCTGTTAATTACTACATGGAGAATTTGTCGGCAATATCACCTGGCAAATTAACAAATGCGCAAGAAAATATAAGCTATACGGAAGTCTGTGGCAGTGCATCTGGAGACTGCAATCAATCAACGTACACACATCTTCTTAATATTTTGGATTATCACGCAGAGGAGAGCAATGGTGAGCTTCCATATGTCGAAGAGCTGATAGATAGGCTGAAGCTATTTTTGGACATTCTCAATTCATCGGAGAAATCGTTAAAAAGTGCCGGCGGTAGGCCACCGGATATATATATGCATTACCTGATATTTAATTTGTTGATGCCGTATAAGCGTGTTGGAAAGGGCAGTTCGTATGGAGAGCGCCCAGTGGCGTTCATTCAATGTGCCTGCGCTATAATCGGTGCTAGGTTGCACGCGCGGGGGTTGAAGGTGGCCGCACAAATAATTTTACATGGCAACGGTTCTGAGGAAGCCGTCAAGGAGCGCATCAAAACCGCCCTGTCGTTCATGAGCAGGGTGGCCAAAAAACGCGACGGTTTAACCCAATGACCTGACTGTTCTGGCCATGACAAGGTTCTCACATCGCCAACAAAGCAATGGGAGAAGCCCGATGAGCAGCGCACGGATTGGATTGATTAAAGCAGCCTATAGCGTCAGTGACGCTATACAACTTCTGAGTGTTGGGCGTACAAAGCTTTATGACCTTGTGCGGCAGGGGCATCTTAAAGCAACAAAATGTGGTCGAAAGACCTTGTTCCTCGCACAGGACATCGCGGCTTTTCTAGACAAACTCCAGCAGGGGGATGTTTAGATGGACACCCTTACTCCATGCCCCAGCCAGACAAATTGGCTATCAGGCCCAGCCGATATTCCCCCAGCGGGAGGGGTGTTTCGTCACTGGGGCCATACGTTCCAAACATCTAATGCCGATGCGTGGCGACGGTCCTGCGTGTACGCCAAAGTGCTATCCCGCCTTGATGGTACCGTCCGGAAAATTTTACCCGACGGACGTCTGGAACATGGCCTCTATCATGCGGGAAAATTTATCGTCTCAGTCAAAGATGGAACCACAAGGAACGGACTGCGCTTGCATCCAGGGCAGTGGATTGACAACGACAGGATGCAAATTGGAGATGATATATTCTCGCTATTCTCTCATATTAATGATGTTCCATATGATCGTGCGGTTGATGTGCTTGCGCATCAATTTGGAGTAATCAAAGAAAAAGGTGCACTTGATTGCCAGGTCGATAAACTGAGCGGGTTTGTTCAGGAGCATAAACCACTGCATATACCGGATTGGCCCTCGCATCGCTTTCCATCCGACGCAGATACTGTTTTTTATAAAAATGAAATAGGCGGTCGTGTTGGTGCCGCCACTCGCTGGAAATCTGCCAACGGTGAATATATCACAATATACTCCATATTGCTGAGGAGATACGATGGGTATTCATGTCAATGGATGGAGGTATTTCCGGAAAGACCTTTAATGTTATTAAATTCAGAAAGGATCTGCACGCGGCCGCATGATAAGGTCTATCTTGTTGGCGATGAATTCGAGGCGGAGAAACTGAGTGGGATATATAGTTGTAGTATCTATTCAGCAGTGCCTGGCGGCCTTGGAAATATCCCAAATGCGAATCTCGATGCCCTATCCGGTCGGCAGGTTTGTGTGATTTTCGACGACGAAAACTTGGCGTACGGGAAGCAGATCGCTAAAAAATTTAAGGAAGTGGGCATAGATGATGCATCCTTCGGATTTAATTGCGGATTTCTTGAAACGCATCGCTATTTTGATGACGTCGAAACCATCGCCAATCGGCGCCATATCGAACTGCTGCCACCCTCCGAGCAGACGATACAGGCGAACGCCCTGGAGCCGAGCGATTATTCAACGTTCATGCAATATGAGCTTCCAGAACGAGCTTTTATCATCAGCCCAATTATTTCCGAACAAGGCCTAGTTATGCTGCATGCACCCCGAGGCATCGGAAAAACCCATGTCGCGCTGGGTATTGCGATGGCGGTTGCAACCGGTAGCTCGTTCCTTCGCTGGCACGCGCCAAAACCTAAGCGTGTGCTATACCTTGATGGAGAAATGCCCGCGACGATGATGCGGTCACGCCTGAAGGCAATAACCGCTGGATTAGGGAAGGTACCTGGCGATGGCTATTTCCGCCTCCTGAATCCCGATCTCATCGACGCCTCGATGCCAGATATTGGCACAGAGGAGGGGCAAGCGGGTCTTGACGAGTATCTTCACGGCATCGAATTGCTTGTGATTGATAATCTATCGACACTTTGTCGCAGTGGTCGTGAGAATGAAAGCGAAAGCTGGGAACCTATCCAAAGCTGGCTTCTTAATCTTAGGAGGCGGGGCATTGCCGTTCTGATTGTTCATCACTCCGGGAAAAACGGTAATCAGCGAGGGACCAGTCGTCGTGAAGATGTGCTGGATACAGTTCTGAAGCTCAAACGACCGGAGGTTTATAACCAAAGCCAGGGTGCGCGGTTTCAAATCCATGTTGAGAAAGGTCGTAACCTGTTCGGTTCTGACGCCGAACCATTCGAAGTTCAACTCAGGGAACAGAATGGCGAATACCACTGGGAAATAGTTGAAATGAGCGACACATTAAATGGAGAAGTTCTTGCAATGCTGCAGAGTGGTAAGTCTGTGAGAGAAATAGAAGCAAGGTTTGGCATATCAAAGTCGCGAGTTGGGCGGATGCGTCAGGAGTTTGAGGAAAAGGGGCTTATATAAAAGCCTGCTGAAGGCCTTTCGTTCACTAATTGGCAGGGGCCTAGCCGAAGTTACGCCGTTGGGTGCTGTGTGGGAAATGGGGCCTGGATCGAAGTCCTGGAAGGGCGGAGATCCAGACCCCTTTGCGTTGAGTTTGGCAACGTGAGTCGCCGTGGCTCTTTATCCCAGAGCCGAGCGGGGCGGGGCGGGATTGGTCATGTTGTAGTCGGTCCGCAGGACGCGATCATGGCTGCGCGTGCCTGGGGATGGCCTGGTGAAGGCTATCTCGTTGCTTGAAGCTTTTGGCGCAGTTGTTCTTCGGGTGGGTGGACGCCGTGTGATGATGGCGCTATGGATGTCATTTCACGCCGTTGTAACTTCCGGTTGAGGGGAAATGAAGATAGCCTGGCCTAAATTGAAAGCCAGGGTGCTGTCAATCTGGAGATGTTTGCTGAAATAGGGGGGAGGCATGACGTTGATTGGGTATTCTAGGATCTTCGTGTTCGCGGTTGGATTGTGTCTTGGGGGGCAGGCTGAGGCGGCATCTTTTAATTGTGCAAAGGCATCTTCATATGTTGAGAGGGCTGTGTGCCGTAATCCCGCACTCAGTGTTCTTGATGACGAGATGTCAGGTCTGTTCAGCAAGCTTTCTACCGATCCGATTTTGAAAGGTGAGCAGCGCGGTTGGCTGAAGCAGGTAAGCAAGTGCGACAACGAATCCTGTATTCGTGAGAGCTATGGTACGCGCGTCGTCGTTCTTTCTTCGACAATTTCCGAAGCGAAGCGTCCGTCAAGGACCCCAGTCTTGGTTCTTCAGACAAAGGATGATCCCACGCCTCCGACAAAGGATGATCCCACGCTAAAGACCAGGAAGGTTATGGCCTTGGCTGCCGGTAAGATTTACTTCAGTCACGATGCAGCTGGTGGTGGATATGCGTTGGAGGTGGAGAATGGGGGCATCCTTCAGCTTGCATACGTATGGTCGCTTGACGAGAAGCAGGCGACCACGATTTCCGAGATCGCAGATAATGGCGTCCCTGTGTTGGTTTACGGGGTCGTAGATGTCTATGGTGAAGGGTCTGCCGCATTCTACTCTGGCGCACCGATATACATCTACAGGCAGACTAGTGCCGCGTCAGCCCAACCGTTGGGGGCGTCAAACGGCAATGGGGGATTGCTAGAAAGAAACGGGCAGAAATAGCACCAGAATTCCCATAATTTGGAGCTCTGGCGACACAGGTGGACAGGCAGACGGGGGCTCGTTCCCTGCCATTACGGAAGACACCCGCTGACATATAGGGTTAGCGACGGTCCGCGTCGATGCCGCCTGATCCTGGATCTGACCCAAACCGGTCAGATCCACCACTGTCCCAGTGTCCCTCGCCCTAAGATGTGGGACACTGGGACAAGTTCGTCCGGCAATGCAAAGCGGTTTTTGAGATGCTTCGCTGCCTAGCCCTACCTCATTTCCCCTTCACTTCAGACGCGCCATATTCCCTGACACCGTGCGGGACAGTACCTTTGGTTTTGGATTTGGCCAGATAATCCACACGGCTTTTGGCCTCTGCGCATGAGGCCTTGTACGCTTGCTCCTGTTGGGTAAGCGTCTCTCCTACGACTTTGGAGGAAGGGCGTCGGATCATCAGTCCTGGTGCCACCTTCTCCCCATTGTTTCGGCTGCAGTGGTCAATCAATCCCTGCTTCTTGCTACCAACGATACATCCCCATCTGTCTTGGACTTCTTTTAGCAGACCAGAAGGGTTCTGGACTTTGGACCCGTCTACGAGCATTGCTACATGGTAATGAGGGTTCTCGCTTGTAATTGCTCACGTAGCTGACGGTGGCCGTCTCAAGCGACGGCGAATTTCCCATCGATGAGCGCACGGACGGCATCGAAAGCCGTCTGGCCTTTCAGTCGGGCGGTTCCGGTTATGGACCGAT
>Ga0116225_1000458_pt1 | contig 31456 bp, 25 predicted proteins | sample Sb_taG_8_FD_88968 | JGI IMG/M metagenome (GOLD analysis project Ga0116225, IMG submission 88968) | Peat soil microbial communities from Weissenstadt, Germany - Sb_50d_c_BC metaG | ecosystem: Environmental > Terrestrial > Soil > Wetlands > Peat | place: Germany: Weissenstadt | collected 2010-09-21 | reverse complement strand
GAGCGGATCAACGACTTCCACAATCTGCTGCTGATCATCATCACCTGCATCACCATCTTCGTCCTCGGCCTATTGATCTATGTCATGGTGCGCTTCAACGAGCGCGCGAATCCCAAACCGAGCAGGCTCACCCACAGCACCGTCCTCGAGGTCCTCTGGACGGTGCTGCCGATCGTGGTTCTGGCCAGCATCATCGCGCCTTCGCTCCGGCTGCTGTACTTCACGGCCGATGTTCCGAAGGCGGACATGACCATCAAGGTGACGGGTCACACCTGGAACTGGTCCTACGAGTATCCCGACTCCCATATTAGCTTCGACGCCAATCGGGTGCAGGATTCCGATCTGAAACCGGGTGAGCCGCGCCTGCTGGCTGCCGATAACCATTTGGTGCTGCCCATCGACACCACCATCCGCGTGCAGATTACCGCCGACGATGTGGTGCATAGCTGGTCGGTCCCCGCCTTCGGCGTCAAGACCGACGCCATCCCCGGCCGCCTCAACGAGACCTGGGTCAAAATCGATAAGCCGGGGCTGTATTTCGGCCAATGCTCGCAGTTGTGCGGCATCAACCACGGCTTCATGCCGATCGAGGTCGAGGCGCTGCCCAAGGACCAGTTCGCCGCCTGGCTGAGCGACCAGCAGGCCAAGGCGAAATCATCCTCCGCCGCGCCATCCGCCACCACCTTCGCCGAGGCCAGCCACTAACAAGGGATCGCTCCGCCATGACGGCCTATTCCGCCAGCCCTTCCCACGCCCACCAGCACGACGCCCCGCAAGGCTGGCGGCGCTGGCTGTGGTCCACCAACCATAAGGACATCGGCACGCTGTATCTGGTGTTCGCCATCATGGCTGGCTTGATCGGCGGGGCCATGTCGGTGGTCATCCGCATCCAATTGATGCATCCGGGCGGCACCATCATCGGCGACGACTACCAGACCTATAACGTCTTCGTCACCGCGCATGCCATCATCATGGTGTTCTTCACCGTCATGCCCGCCTTGATCGGCGGCTTCGGCAACTGGTTCGTGCCGTTGATGATCGGCGCTCCCGACATGGCCTTTCCCCGCCTGAACAACGTTAGCTTCTGGCTGTTGGTGCCGGCCTTTTGCCTGCTGCTGCTGTCGGCGCTCACCGGCAGCGGCGCAGGCACCGGCTGGACTTTGTATCCGCCGCTATCGGTTGCCGGACATCCCGGCACCTCGGTCGATTACGCCATCCTGGCGCTGCATCTGGCAGGAGCCTCGTCGATCCTGGGCGCGGTGAACCTGATCACCACCATCCTCAACATGCGGGCTCCGGGCATGACTATGCACCGCATGCCGCTGTTCGTCTGGGCCATGCTGGTGACGGCGGTGCTGCTGCTGCTAGCAGTGCCGGTACTGGCCGGAGCCCTGACCATGCTGCTGACCGACCGCAATTTCGGCACCGCGTTCTTCGACCCGGCGGGCGGTGGCGACCCCTTGCTGTACCAGCATCTGTTCTGGTTCTTCGGTCATCCCGAAGTCTACATCATGATCCTGCCGGCCTTCGGCATCATCAGCCAAGTTGTCTCGACCTTTTCGAAGAAGCCTGTCTTCGGTTATTTGGGCATGGCCTATGCGATGGTGTCGATTGGACTGATCGGCTTCGTCGTGTGGGCGCACCACATGTTCACCACCGGCTTGGACGTCAACACCCGCGCCTATTTCACCGCCGCCACACTGGTCATCGCCGTGCCCACCGGCATCAAGGTGTTCTCGTGGCTGGCGACTATGTGGGGCGGCTCCATCGAGTTCAAGGCGCCGATGCTGTGGGCGCTGGGCTTCATCGCCCTGTTCACCATGGGCGGAGTCACCGGCGTGGTGCTGGCCAATGCCGGAGTCGATGTATCGCTGCACGACACCTATTACGTCATCGCCCATTTCCACTATGTGCTCAGCCTGGGGGCGGTGTTCGCCATCTTCGCCGGGTTCTATTACTGGATCGGCAAGATGTCGGGGCGGCAATACCCCGAAGGCTTGGCCCGCCTGCATTTCTGGATCACCTTCGTCGGCGTCAACCTGACCTTCTTCCCCCAGCATTTCCTTGGCCTGCAAGGTATGCCCAGGCGCGTTCCCGACTACCCCGAAGCTTTCGCCGGATGGAACTTCGTTTCCTCCATCGGAGCCTATATCGCCTTTGCCGGAACCCTGCTGTTCCTGGTGGTGGTGTGGAAAACCCTGCGCGCGCCGCGTACCGTCCCCGCCAACCAGTGGGGCGTGGGGGCGACCACCCTGGAATGGACGGTCAGTTCGCCGCCGCCGCTGCATAGCTTCGAGGTTCTGCCGGTCATCGGCCCGGTGGTCCCGCACAGCCATCCGGCGGAGTAAGGCGTCATGACCACCGGCACCCGACGCACTGTCTTGTTCTCTGTTGGCGCCATCGCCGTCATGGTGGCGCTGGTGGTCGCCAGCGTGCCGCTGTACAGCCTGTTCTGCCGCGTCACCGGCTATGCTGGCACCCCGCGCATCGCCAGCGGAGACTCTCCGGTGACCAGCGACCGCATGGTGACGGTGCGCTTCGACGCCTCGGTGATGCATGGCATGCCGTGGCGCTTCACCCCCGACCAGACCAGCCTGCAGGTTCGCTTGGGCGAGACCCAACTGGCCAGCTTCACCGCCGAGAACACCTCGGACCAACCAATCACCGGCACCGCCGCCTTCAACGTCACTCCAGCCAAGGCGGGCCGCTATGTCGATAAGATCGCCTGCTTCTGCTTCTCGGCGCAACGGCTGGCGGCGGGGCAAAAGGTCGAAATGCCGGTGTCGTTCTATATCGACCCCAAGATCGCCGACGATCCCGACACCAACGATGTCAGCACCATCACCTTGTCCTACACCTTCTTCAAGGCGCGCGACCAGACGCCGCCCACCCCGCCAGCGGAGAATCCCTCATGAGCAGCGCACAGCCGGCCGAGGCCGAGGCAGCCTCCCCTCCGCATCCCTATCATCTGGTCAATCCCAGCCCGTGGCCGGCGCTGGGGGCGCTGGGGGCGTTCATCATCGCCTTTGGCGCAGTGCATTGGTGGCATGGCGGCACCAAGCTGATCTGCGCCGCCGGTTTCGTCGTGGTACTGTCGACCATGGGCTTGTGGTGGCGCGATGTCATCCGCGAGGCGCAACGCGACCATGCCCATACCGATGAGGTTCAGCATGGCCTGCGCGTCGGCATGGGGCTGTTCATCGCCTCCGAGGTGATGTTCTTCGTCGCCTTCTTCTGGGCCTTCTTCAATTCCGGGCTGCTGGTCAATCCGTCGATCACCCAATGGCCGCCAGCGAAGATTGAGCCGCTCGACACCTGGGGCATTCCCTTCCTCAACACGCTGATCCTGCTGTCGTCGGGGCTCTGCGTGAACTGGGCGCATCATTCGCTGCGCCACGGCGACCGCGACGGGCTGAAGAAGGGCTTGGCCTTGGCGGTCGCGCTGGGAGCAACCTTCCTCAGCCTGCAAGCCTATGAATACGGCCATGCCGCCTTTGCCTTCCGCGACGGGGTGTATCCGTCGATTTTCTACATGGCCACGGGGTTCCACGGTTTCCATGTGTTCGTCGGCGTGTGCTTCCTGTCGGTCACCCTGTTGCGGTCGTGGCGCGGCGACTTCACCCCGCGCCAGCATGTCGGCTTCGAGGCCGCCGCGTGGTACTGGCATTTCGTCGATGTGGTGTGGATTTTTCTTTTCGTCTGGGTCTACTGGTGGGGCTCTTGATTTTGCGCTGCACTCGTCGTCCAATGGCAGGATGAAACGCTTTATCGCCCCTGCCCTCGCCCTGCTGCTGGGCCTCGCCGCCGCCGGTCAGGCCGTTGCCACCACCATGGAATTCGATGGCCGCCAGCGCACGTTCGAGATGTACGTGCCGCCCACCGCGCCACGCCCGTTGCCGGTGGTGCTGGTGCTGCACGGCGGCAAGGGCACGGCGGCGCAGATGCGCGCCTATAGCCATTTCGACCGCGTGGCGGCACGAGAGAACGTCATCGCCGTCTATCCCCAAGCCATCGACGGCCACTGGAACGACGGCCGCCCGCCCGGCGAAAACCTTCGCGGCAAGGCCCGAGACGACAATGACGTCGATTTCCTGCTGGCGGTCGCCGACAACCTGATCGACCACGGTCTGGCCGATCCCAAGCGGGTGTTCGTCGCCGGCATTTCCAACGGCGGCATGATGGCGATCCGCATGGCCTGCGAGCATGCCGAGCGCATCGCCGGCATCGCCGTGGTCGCCGCCAACCAGCCCGAAGGCCTGGATTGCGGAGCCAGCCGCCCGGTCCCGGCGATCTTCTTCCATGGCACCGACGACCGCTTCATTCCCTTTGCCGGTGGCGACATCCTGCAATGGGGCGGCGTCGATCGTGGCCGCGTGCTGTCGGCGCACGACACCGTCGAGCAATGGCGGCAAATCGACGGCTGCACCGGCCAACCGGCGAAAACCCGCCTGTCCGACCGCAACGCGCCCACCGATTTGGCCATCGACAAGATCACCTTCGAGCCTTGTTCGGGCGCGCCAGTGCAGCATTATATCCTGCGCAAGGGCGGGCATGCTTGGCCGGGCGCCGAGCAAAGCCATGTCGGCGACGTGCTCCTTGGCCCCGCTGGCACCGAGGTCGATGCCAGCGAGGAAATTTGGAGCTTCTTCAAGGCCCAGCCGGGCCGCTGATCAAACGTCGTTGACGTCGATGACCAGTCGCCCGCGCACCTGACCGGCCAGGATCTTGTCGGCCAGCCCCGGCAAGTCCTTCAACCCGGCGCGGGTGGTCAGGCTGTCGAGCTTGTCCAACGGCAGATCGCGGGCCAGCCGCTGCCATGCCTCGGCGCGGCGGTCGGGCGGGCACATCACCGAATCGATGCCCAGCAGATTGACCCCGCGCAGCAGGAACGGCAGCACCGTCGTCGCCACTTCCGCCCCGCCGGCCAAGCCGCACGCCGCCACCGACGCCCCATAGCGCAACGTCGCCAGCACCGAGGCCAAGGTGGTGCCGCCGACGGCGTCAATAGCGCCGCTCCAGCGTTCGGCCAGCAAGGGTTTGGTGGGCGCCTCTGACAGTTCAGCGCGGTCGATGATGGTGGCTGCGCCCAGACTGCGCAGATAATCATGCTCGGCGGGCCGCCCGGTCGAGGCGGCGACCTTGTAGCCCAGCCGCGCCAGCACCGCCACGGCCACACTGCCGACGCCGCCCGCCGCACCAGTCACCAACACCTCGCCGTCGCCGCCCGGCTGCAAGCCGTGACGTTCCAGCGCGATCACCGCCAACATGGCGGTGAAACCGGCGGTGCCGATGGCCATGGCCTGGTCCAGCGTCAGCCCCGCCGGCAGATTGACCAGCCAGTCGCCGGCAACCCGCGCTTTTTGCGCATAACCGCCCCAATGCGTCTCGCCGACCCGCCAGCCGGTCAACACCACCTCGTCGCCCGGCGCGAAAGCCGGGTTGGATGAGGCCTCGACCACTCCACCGAAATCGATTCCGGGCACATGCGGATAGCTGCGCACCAGCCGCCCGATGCCCTTGAGGATCATCCCGTCCTTGTAGTTCAATCCCGACGCCCGCACCCGCACGGTCACATCGCCTTCCGGCAAATCGGCATCGGTCAGCCGCTTGATCGAGGCCGACACCTTGCGGTCGTGCTCATCCAAAACCAGGGCGGAAAACGCATCATCGCTCATGGGGGACTCCTCCTGTTGGGAGAGGTCAGTATAGGTCAGGCGGGGCCGAGGGCAAGCCTGGGCGGGAGGGGGATGCGGAGCAGAGCCGGGGCCAAAGCGCCGGTCCAGTAGAAACCAGGATCAGCGTTCAATTTAGATAGATTTCCCTCGGTAGCCCCGCCCCGTCCTTTCCGCTAAACTCCCCCGCGCCTTGCAGGGGAAAACCGCATGAGCCAGCCGGACCACCATCATACCGCAGCGACCGGCCCCGCCGAGTTCCGGCCTCGGCCCGCTGCCGACATCGTCAAGGCGCATCTGCGCGCCACCGCCAAGGGGTTGGAGATCCGCGACCCCAAGGACGGGCTGCTGCTGGCGTTGTGGGCCTATGATGATTTGTGCCCAGTGGAGGCCGCGCCGTCCGCCAAGCCGGCCAAGGTTTTGCACCTGACCTGCCGCGCCGACCCCGATGCTTGCCTGACCATCGCCGCGCCCGCCATGGTGGCGCGCCTGCACCTGGCTCTGTCCGTACCACGCCGCCTCAGACTGGTGCCGTTGGCGTTGGCGTTGGGGGTGATGCTGCTCGGCCTGCTGGCGGGGCTACCGGCGCGTTGACCGTCGCACCTCCTGGCCCTGCAACTTTTGCTGAAAACCGACATTTCCGCGCAAGGGATAGGCAGTTTCTGCCACAAACCGGCAGAATGCGAGGCATCCCCGCCCGATCCCTCAACGGCCTTGGCAAACCACCCCAGCCCCGAATACCGGGAATAAACTCTGTCCGTTCAAGGTATTACGCCTTAGCCGACAGCCCCATCCCGCGACACCTCTTGCCCATGATCTGCGGCTGAGATCACGGCACGACATTTGCTTATGGAAAACAGGGGCACACACGGCCAGAATTGGTCACGGAGGTTGCCATGTTATTTGACGACGCAGTGCAGTCCGAGGATTACCGCCTGACCCAGGCCGAGATCCTCTATCACAAGCCCAACAGCCCGCATCTGCTGGAAAGCATCATGTGGCAAGACTACGACGTCGCCCCCGACTATCCCGAATTGCAGAAATTCCTCGAACTGTTGGCGCTGCATGTCGCCGGCAGCACGGTGCATTCGGTGCGCGTCGCCAGCTTGGACGAGATCCGTCCGGTTGGGATGATCTACGCCGCCTATTCGACGGCGATGCATTAGGGCCACGCCCCATCCGTCGTGCCCGGCACCATGGCCGGGCACCCGCGCCGCCGTCAGTGGCGGGACGCGCTTACTCCAGCCGCATCAAGGTTTCGACATCGGTTTCGATGCCCAACAGGGTGTCGCGCTGGCCGCCGACCGTGTTGCCGAGCGACGACAACGCGCGCTCGATCTGGCTGGTGTTGGTGAAGATTTCCTCAAGCTTCTCGATCATGCCCTTGTAGCGGGTTTGGGCCAGGGTGAAACGGCCACTCCACATTTCGATATTCCCGCCCAGGGTGGAGAGCGAGGCCTCCATGCCGGAAATCGCCGCCTCGGTGCGGCTCAGGGTGCTTTTGGTGCCGTTGGCCAGGGTCTTGACCTCGCCGGCGACCACGGCGAACCCCTTGCCGACCTCTCCGGCCCGCGCCGCTTCGATGGTGGCGTTCAGCGCCAGCAAGTTGGTCTGGCTGGCGATGCCGTCGATGATCCCCAGGATTTCCCGCAAGCCGCCCATCGACCGGCCCAGCTCGGCGAACTCGGTGGACAGGGTTTCGGATTCCGTGGTGGCGGTGGCAACCTTGGCGCCCTCCAAGATCGCCGTGCGGATCGCCTGCATGGCCTCTTGGGTGCGCGCCGTCTGCGCCAAGGCGCCTTCGATCTCGCCGGCCAGGGTCTTGCTGCTGGAGAAATGATCGATCAAGCGATGGATCATGCTGGAGCGCAGACGATTGAGGATCTCGACCCGGTTGAGCCGGCTACGGGCGAAATAATTGTGGAAACGTGCGTAGTGGATGGGGAAGGTGTCGATGAAGTCGTCGTGGAACTCGCCATCGCCGACATCGAAGAACACCAGCGCCGTCAGCGTCTGGTTGATGTTGATGCCGAACAGCTCGCCGAAGGTCGAGAAGCCGGCCACCGGCACTTGCCACACCCCGGCCATGCCGGCCAGACTGGCTTCGTTGTTCAGGCGGCGCAGGATGCAGTCGTTAAGGATCGCCGCCACCGGTTTCGGCTTGCCGCGCAGGAAGACCTCAAGGTCTTTCCTGGTCTGCTCGACGAAATCGGTGGCTTGCAGCAGCAAAAGCTCGTCGCCCGGATTGAGGTCGCAGAAGAACGAGATCACCGATTTGTCGATATCGATAGCCGCGACCGAGCGGACGAACAGCTCGTCGTCGATTTCGATGCCGAAGGTGTGCCCGGTCAGATGCGCCGCCAGCTTGGCCGGAGCCACCCCCAACGCCGCCGACAACGCCTGGACCACCGGCACCACCGCTCCGCTGGCGGCGTCGATCACCGCCGAGACAGTGCGGCGGTCGGGGTCGGCCTCGGCGACGACGAAGGACCGACCGGTCTTCTTGAAGTTCTGGCTTTTCAGCACGCCATAGCGCTTGCCGGGGGCCAGTTTGATGAAGGCCACCACCGCATGGTTTTCGACGACCCGGCTGCCGTCATAAATATGGGTGTGTTGGAAATCGAACTTGCCACCCGCCGATCCGCCGACGAACAGACAGGGGAAGCGGCCGCTGTTATAGACCGCCTCCATGAAATAGTTTTCGCAGGCCGACAGCCCATCGACGAAGGTCAGCGCCAGACTGTCGCGGGCATCCAGGCGGAACGGCGGCACCGCCTTGGCCAGCGATTGGGCGATTTTCGCGACCCGTTCGTCGCGCGGCAGCGACGGCGCGCCTCGGCGGATGTCGTCATTGTGCAGCGGCACCGTCTGGATGCTGACCTGGGCAATCAGCTCGGGCGAGAACACCTGCACCACCACCGTCGACCACGTGGCGCCGGTCGGTTGATACAGCTTCCCGCCACCAGCAGCACTGCACAACTCGCCCGCCGTCGAGACCGCCAGCACCGGGGTCGCACCGCTAAGCCGGCGCAGACTGGCCACCACCTGCTGGAAATCCACATGCGGCGAGACAAACGCCAGAGCCAGCGGTGAAGCGACACCGTTGAAATGGAACTCTTCAGCCGATAGCCCGCGCAGATTGGCGTCAATTTCAAACACCCGCACCGGCGGCGCGGGCGGCGGCGCAACCTCGACCGGCTGCAAAATTTCAGCGACGGCAGCAGGCGACGGAGACGGCCTGACAGAACGGGAACGAAAGAACATGGCGGCCTCACGCAGGTTGGACCCGAGCATTCTCGGATCGACGCTCCCCGCCAACCCGGATGGAATGCTAGCCCAAAGGTGGCATACGCGAGAATGCGGAATACGCGCGGTTGGACTAAAGTCGAATAGCCGCGCAGCCGCCACTCACCCCCGCACGGCGATACTGCCCCGCGCGATGGACGCGCTTTTGACCATGGCAAAGACCGTGTCGCCACAGCGCAGGCCCAGTTCGGTCAGCGACAAGGTGGTGATCTTGGTCCACAAGGTGCCGCCGACATCGACGCGAATATTGACGCGGCCGCCTTCGACCGGGCCGATCGACTGGATTTTTCCGGTCAGGATGTTCTGGATACTGGTGCGGCTGGGGCGGTCCAATGCCAAGGACACGTCCTGTGCGCCGATGCGCACCCGCGCCGTGGCGCCAATGGGAAGATCAAGGGCGGGCACGGTCAGCCAGTTATCGCCCAGCTTGAGCCGCGTCACCTCGAATCCGGCGGGGTGGTCATGCACCACCGCCGTCAGGATCGAGCCGGCGTCCTGGCGTCCGGTGATGGCCGACAGGTCGCAATCGCACAGCACTTGCTCCAAACCGCCCGCGGCGATCACACGGCCCTCGTCGAGCACCACCAGATCGTCGGCCAGTTCCAGAATTTCCTCGATGGAGTGGCTGACATAAAGGATCGGCACGGCGAATTCACGCGACAGGCGGGCGATGAAGGGCAGAACCTCGGCCTTGCGGGCGCCGTCGAGCGCCGCCAAGGGCTCGTCCATCAGCAACAGGCGCGGACTGGTCAGCAAGGCCCGTCCGATGGCGACGCGCTGCTTCTCGCCGCCCGACAGCCGCGCTGGGCGGCGGTCGAGCAACTCGCCGATGCCCAGCAATTCGACCACCTTGTCGAAGCTGGCGTAACGCTGGCCCGCCGGCACCAGTTTCTCGCCATAGCGCAAATTGCTGCGCACCGACATATGCGGGAACAGCCGGCCATCTTGAAAGATCAAGCCGACACGGCGGCGCTCGGCGGGCAGGTTGATGCCGCGTTCGCTATCGAACAGGGTGTCGTCGCCGATGCGGATATGGCCATGGTCAGGCCGCGCCAGACCGGCGGCCATCGCCACCACCGAGCTTTTCCCCGCCCCTGAGCGGCCAAACAAAGCCGTGATACCGCTGGAGCCGGTGAATTCGACCGCCAGATTGAAAGCGCCCTGACGCTTGTGCAGCGACAGATCGATCATCAGCCCTCCATCCGCTGCGCCACCCGGCGCGACAGGATCTCCGAGGCGACCAGCGCCACCATGGCGACCACCACCGAGATGATGCACAGGCGGATGGCTCCGGCGTCGCCGTTGGGCACCTGGGTCAAGGTGTACAGGGCAATTGGCAAGGTGCGGGTCTGGCCGGGGATGTTGGAGACGAAGGTAATGGTCGCGCCGAACTCGCTGAGGCTGCGGGCGAAGGCCAGGATCACCCCGGTGACCACGCCCGGCACCACCAGCGGCAAGGTGATGGTGAAGAACACCCGCCACGGCCCCGCCCCCAGGGTGCGCGCCGCCGCCTCCAGCCCTTGATCGACGCTTTCCAGCGACAGCCGCACGGCGCGCACCAGCAGCGGAAAGGAAATCACCGCCGAGGCCAGCGCCGCGCCCTTCCAGTTGAAGGCGAAGCTGATGGCGAAGGTCTCCCACAGCCAAGCGCCGACCGGCCCGTGATGGCCAAAGCTGACCAGCAAGGCATAGCCAACCACCACCGGAGGCAACACCAGCGGCAGATGGATCAGACCATCGACCACGCTTTTGCCGGGGAAGCGGCAACGGGCCAGCACCCAGGCGCAAAAAATACCCGGCGGCAGGCTGGCCAGAACCGCCCAGCCCGACACCCACAGAGACAGGCGCAGAGCCTCGGACTCCAAGGGGGTCAGGGCCAGACCGTCCATTACTTGACCAGGAAGCCGTACTTGCGGAAGACGTCCTTGACCGCCGGCGTTTGCAGATACTCGAAGAACTCACGCGCCGCCGGAGTCTCCTGCCCAGCCACCAAAGCCGCCGGATAGATGATCGGCGGATGGCTGTCTTCGGGGAAGATCGACACCACGCGCACCTTGGGATCGATGGCGGCGTCGGTGGTGTAGACGATGCCCAGCGGGCATTCGCCGCGCTCGACAAAGGCCAACGCCGCGCGCACGCTGTCGGTGCGAGCCAACATGAACTCGACGCTGGACCACACCCCCAGCTTCTCCAACGCCGCCTTGGTATAGATGCCGACCGGCACGTGATCGGGGTCGCCGACCGACAGCAGCCCGCCGTTCAACGCCGCCGCCAGCGCGAAGTTCGGCGCGACATCCAATTTGATCTTGCTGTCCACCGGGGCAATCAAGGCCATGCGATTGCCCAGCAAAGCCACGCGCGAACCGGGAACCAGCAGTTTCTTGTCATCCAGGTAGTCGGCCCATTTCTCATCGGCGGAGATGAACAGCTGAGCCGGCGCGCCGTTCTCGATCTGCTTGGCCAGGGTCGAACTGGCGGCATAGGAGCCAACAACCTTACCCTTGCCGGCTGCGGCAAACATGCCGCCGATCTCGTTCAGCGCATCGGTGGTCGAGGCGGCGGCGTAAACGGTGACCGTCGGCAACTCGGCGGCGCGGGACGGCAAAGCCGACAGCGCGAGCAGCCCGAGGGCGGCGATGGTGGCAAAGGCACGACGTGCGAACATATGGTTTCCCCACTGCGCTGGATTGGGTTTCATCACCTTATATTCGACCGAACATAACGCGCCGGTCAAGCCATCTGCCGCCCGATTGCATAAGCTTTGGCCGCGGCTTCGCATATGCACAATTTGAAGCCACCCCTATTCGGCGGCCTTGTACGGCGATCCACCCAGCAAGGCGGGGATGTCGCGGGCGGGCACTGGGCGGCTGAACAGGAAGCCCTGCACCACATCGCAGCCCTGACCGCGCAGATAGGACAACTGGGCTGCCGTCTCCACGCCTTCCGACACCACGGTCATACCCAGACTGTGGCCCAGGGTGATGATGGCGCGGGCGATGGCGGCGTCGTTGCCGTCGCTGTCGCCCAGCGAGCGGACGAAGCTTTGGTCGATTTTCAGCTTGTGCACCGGGAAGCGCTTGAGGTAGCTCAGCGAGGAGTAGCCGGTGCCGAAATCATCGATGGCGATCTTGGTGCCGAAATCGTCCAGCGCGCGCAAGGTGCGTTCGGCGGCAAGGGCATCTTCCATGACGCCGCTTTCCGTCAGTTCCAATTCCAGCCAACGCGGGGGAATGCCGCTTTCGCCGACGATCATGGCGATATCCTCGACCAATCCATCGCGCAGCAACTGCGCCGCCGAGACGTTGACGGCGACCGGCACCATGTTCAGCCCGGCATCGATCCACAGGCGGATTTGCCGACAGGCCAGCCGCAGCACGATCTCGCCCAACGGGATGATCAGACCGGTTTCCTCGGCCAGAGGAATGAAGCTGCCGGGCATGACCAGTCCCATCTCGGGGTGGTTCCAGCGCACCAGCGCCTCCAGACCGACGATGCGGCCCGACAGCACATCGAGTTGCGGCTGGTAGTACAGCTCGAACTCGTCGCGCCCCAGCGCCCGGCGCAAATCGCGCTCCAAGGCAACGCGCGCCCGCATCTCGTCGTTCATGCTGTTGGAGAAGAAGCGATAGCCGTTGGGCGCCTCGCGGATGGCGCGGTACATCGCCATGTCGGCGTTCTTGATCAACTGGTCAGCATCGCCGCCGTCATCCGGATAGATCGAAATGCCGACACTAGAGCCCAAGTGAACCTCGTGGCCGTCGATGCTGTAAGGCCGCGCCACCGCATCCAACAAACGCCGCGCCAGGATCGCCGCCGAATCGCTGCCGGCGCGTTCGGTCAGGATGACCGCGAACTCGTCGCCGCCAACCCGCGCCAGACTGTCGGAGGGGCGCGTCGCCACCTGCAAGCGCTCGACGATCTCGGTCAGCAGACGGTCGCCCAGGTCGTGGCCCATGGTGTCGTTGACGCTGCTGAAATGGTCAAGGTCGAGGAACAGCACGCCCAGCGGCTGACCCAGCACCTCGGCCCGCGCTACCGCTTGACGCAGCCGTTCACGGAACAGGATGCGGTTAGGCAGGCCCGTCAGCGCATCGTAGCTGGACAGATAACGGATGCGTTCCTCGGCGCGTTTGCGGTCGGTGACGTCCTCATGAACCACCACGTAATGGCTGATGTGGCCATTACGGTCGCGCATCGGAGTGACGGTTTGCTCGACGGTATAGAGCGAGCCGTCCTTGCGCCGTTCGATCAACTCGCCACGCCACACCCGCCCGGTGGCGATGGTGCTCCACAGGTCGTGATAGAACGCCTCGGTCTGCGAGCCCGAGCGCAGCAATCGGGGCGTATGGCCGACCGCTTCACCCAGGCCATAGCCCGACAGCCGGGTGAAGGCGTCGTTGACCCATTCGATGCGGCCCTGCTGGTCGGTAATCAGGATAGCGTTGGCGGCGGCCCCGATGGCGGCCCCTTGCAGGCGCAGGCGGCGCTGGTCGTTCATCACCTGCACGGCGATGCCGACGCGGGCGGCGATGTCTTCCAGCCGGGCGATTTCCGATGGCTTCAACGGGCGGTTGGCATAGACGCTGAGAGCGCCCAACTGCTGCTGACCGGCGCGCAACGGAATGGCGATGCCGTCGCGCAAGCCGGCCTTGCGGGCGGGCTCCAACAGGTCGTCCCATTCGGGCGAATCCTCGACGACGCGCTGGACCATGCCATAGCGCATCGCCCGCCCCGCCGGGCCGCGCCCCAGGGGGCTGTCGTCCCAGCGCAGGGCCAGCCCGCGCAGATGGCGTTCGATCACCCCCGGCCCGGCGAAGCCCTGCATCGAAGCCGAACCATCAACCTCGCGCGCCGCTACCCAGGCCAGCCCGACGCCAAACAATTCGACCAGCCGGCGGCAGAGGATCGGCATCAAGGTGTCCATGCCCTCGCCTTGCAAGACACGCTGGTTGACCTCTTGCACCAGCACATCGACGGCGGCGTCCAACTTGCGCCCGCCGATGTCGCGCAACACTCCGGCCTTGAGCAAACGTCCGCCCACCGACACCGTACTGACCGACATCTCCAGCGCCAGCCGTCCGCCATCGATGCGGCGGCCCTGGCAGTCATGCGGCCCTGGACCTGCGGTAGCCAGCGCCGTCATCAACCCGCCGTCGCGGTCTGGGTCGGCGGGATCGGGCAGCAGCCGCGACACCGGACGCCCCTCCATCTCGACCAGAGTACAGCCGAACAGCCGCGCGGCGGCGGGGTTGAGCGAGCGCACCAGACCGGCATCGTCGATGGTCAGCACGCCATCGGCCAAATGATCGAATATGGCGTCAAGCTGGTGTTCGACGGCCTCGGCGTCGAGCCGTTCAGCCACCGACAGGGCGCGGGTGCGGCGGCGCGCAGCCAGAACCAGCCGCGCCACGGCGAGCAAAGCGGCCCCCAAGAGCGCGCCAATCGCCGCGCTGGATAAGGAAAACGCCGCCGCCACTGTCATTACCTCCGCCGATCCCTGTGATCGTGGGCGGCAGTTTAAAGGAAACGCTCCCAAGCGCAACCTGTCCCCTGCATAAAATATGACAAATGTCACATGTCAAGTCGTGCTTGTTGCCCGCAATGAGAATATGCCCCACAATGACACTCCGGACGTCCGCCCTAGGCCGAACGGCAACAGAGGCTCGCCACCCGCATGTCGCTTGCTACGCTATTGGGTTTTTTGTTCGGCATCGGGCTGTTTGTCGGCTCGATCGTCCTGAGCACCGACAGCTATCTGCCCTTCCTTCAAGTCGCCGGTTTCATCATGGTGATCGGCGGCACTTTGGCCGCCACCTTCGTCGCCTTCGAGCCGCGCTATGTGGTGCAGGCGCTGAAGATCACGCTGTCGATCTTCTTCCAGCACAAGGTCGGGCGCGGCATTCTGACCAACGAGGTCGGGCGCATGATCCGCTGGGGCTACATGGTCCAGCGCGGCGGCCTGCCGGCCCTGGAATCCGACGCCAAGAAGCTGCGCGAACAAGACCGTTTCCTGTCCTTCGGCATCGATCTGGTGATTTCCGGCTACACCGGCCAGGAAGTGCGCGAAATCCTGTCGAACACCGTCGAAACCACCTTTCACCGCAACACCGTGCCCGCCGACATCATCCGCAGCATGGCCAACAACGCCCCGGCTTTCGGCATGATCGCCACCTTGGTCGGGCTGGTCATCATGCTGGACCATATGGGCTCGGACCCGTCGAAGATCGGCCCCGGCATGGCGGTGGGCTTGATGGGCACGCTGTACGGCGTCACCTTCGCCCGCATCATCCTGATGCCGACCGCCAGCAAGGTTCAGCAGCGCGAAGAGATCGTGCGCTTCCGCAACTTCCTGGTGGCCGAGGGTTTGGCCCTGCTGGCCGAGCGCCGCAGCCCGCGTTACATCCAGGACAAGATGAACAGCTTCCTCGATCCGGCGCTGCATTTCGACATCGACCGCATGCTGCGCACCAAGGCCACCTAGTATGAGCGCCGACCGCTGGAACCCCAAAAAGCCCGAGGACCGCGAAGACTGGCTGATGTCCTATGCGGACATGATCACCCTGCTGATGGCGTTCTTCGTGCTGCTGATTTCGATGTCGAAGATCGACCCGGTCAAATACGAACAGGTCCAAGGCGGCATGGCCAAGGAGATCGGCCGCCGCGACACCAGCCAACCCATCGCCGAAATGAAGGCCGAAATGGCCGAGGTGCTCAAGGGCCTGAAGCTGGACGAAACCCAGGTCAGTATGGGGCTGGACGATCGCGGGCTGGTGCTGGAATTCGACTCCAATACCTTTTTTGAAACCGGCTCGGCCAAACTGAAGGACGCCTTCATCCCCGCACTGCTGAAGCTGGCGGGCACGCTGAACTCACAGCGCTATTCGGCCTTTCAGATAGAAATCCAGGGCCACACCGACGACACCCCGGTCCACACCGACATCTATCCGACCAATTGGGAACTGTCGGCGGCGCGCGCCAGCATGGTAGTGCGCCTGTTCATCCAGGCCGGAATGTCCCCCACCCGCCTGGGCGCCGAAGGCTTCGCCGACACCCGCCCCAAGGTGTCGAACCGCGACGTGAACGGGACGGCATTGCCGTTGAACCAAGCGATCAATCGCCGGGTGGCGGTACATATCTTTCCAAGGTGAGCGGTGGGGGACATTTTTTTCTTGCAAATACCTGCGCAACGTAAAAAATTATGATCCGCAGATTATCAATGCAGAGGTTGTAGAAAATGCGAATTCAGCCCAGTTTTTTCACGATTTCAGAGCTTAGAGACATGCTCGAAAGAAACGACCTCGTGATCAATCGTGATTATCAGCGCGGCTCACGACTTTGGCCGAGTGGCCCTAGAAGCTATTTCATTGATACCATTTTAAACTCATTTCCCTTTCCTAAGATGTATTTCTACGAATACCTTGATAGAACAACGAGGCGCACAAGAAGAGAAATCGTGGATGGGCAGCAGCGCGTAACGGCGATAACCGACTTCCTTGACAACAAATATAGGCTGACAAGCGGATCTCGGAAATTTTCTGGAAATTATTTTTCCGATTTGAGTGATGAATTACAGAACTCATTTTTTGGTTATTCCATACCCGTTGATATAATATTAAACGCGGAAAAATCAGACATACTTGAGATGTTCAGAAGAATGAACTCGTACACACTCCCACTTAATGATGCTGAAAAACGACATTCATCTTACCAGGGTCAGTTTAAGTGGTTTATCACCCAAAAATCATCCCAATACTACTCGCTGTTTAGTGAGTTCGGAATACTTACGGACAGGCAGATTGTAAGAATGGACGATGCCGAGCTACTTGTTGAAATAATTCTATCCATACGAAGCGGCATCACGAGCTCCAGCAATAAATCACTAACTGATATTTATGAAGATTACGACACGGAATTTCCGTTTGAAAGCGCGTATGGCCAAAAAATTGACGAATGTTTAAACTTCATAGCGGGAAACCTTGGCGGATTGCGCGGGAGCTTTCTCATGAAACCATATGTGATACATTCTCTTTGTTGCGCTCTTCTGCACAATAAGTACGGAATTCCAGGCGGTACCGAGGAAATTGGCCCCATTACCGGTCAATTTACACCGGATATTCGGGTAGCATATTTGGGCCTTGAGGCACTAGCGCGCGCCCATGAGGCAAAAGAAACGGAAGGGGAATTCGGAAAATATGTATGGGGCTGTTCTGGAGGAACCAATCGCCACCCGCGGAGGGCGGCCAGAATTCTCCAGATTTACAGAGCCCTACAAGGCCAGCTGCTCCAATAAAGGCCTAGCGGATGCGTATCATATATCATCGCCTTGTTCGCCGGATGATTAAGGCGGAACAACGCTTTTCATCGATATCATCTATCCAAGAAAACTCTTCACGTGAGGATAACTGGGCACGTATCGAGAGCCTAATAAATCACACTTGGCAGATATGGTGTCTTTTTTCTCGGCAACTCATCATGACCTCCGCCCTAGGTGGGGCTACGCGCAACGGAATCTGCGTACCGCCTTGCGTAACTCCCTCGGACTGGACGCGCGTATCTTATATTGCAAATTGTGCCGCCTCTGGGAATCCCGCCAAATTTGGGAAAACCAACTCCTTATTAAGGAAAGAACCGACGTGGGGCAACGTCGATAAGCTGGTTGACATTATTAATGGCCTAAACACAGCCAATAAGCAGGCACTCCTTTCTGCGCTCTCAATTGCCGCCCGCAGCTCAGATCATATGCAGATTATTCGCAATTGCACCGCCCATCTGTGCGGAGAAACGTTCAGCTTAGTCAGGGATATTCGGCCTTATTACAATGTCCACATCCTACGACATCCTTGCGATGCTGTATTCTGGGTTGATCCGAACAACGGCCTGCACGCATTTATTTCTTGGCTTGATGACATGCGCCAAGCTGCGGATGCAGCTACCAGCTAATCGCGCACAACCGAACTCAGAGTGGAATTTCAACAGAATATCTGGGGTCAGAATGCCAAACTCCCCCACCCCGGCAATGCCCACAGGATATCACCTCACCAGATCCCAGACAAACGCCGCAGCCATCTCGAACACCCATGAGCGGCAGTGGCCCAGGTCGATATCACCACCTATTAACTAAGCTCAAAAGCGTAGTTTTCCCACTCCACCCTTTCCTTCATCACCATGCCCATCTCCTCACGGCAGTTAAAGACGCCGGATGTGCAGTGGATGAAGTAGTTGTTATTCCAGATAACCGTGGCAATAAGGATGCGCATCATCATATTTTCTTTGGTCTGCGCCTTGTACGCCCCCATCAGAATATACGGTGCCATTTCCAGAACGTCGAAAAGATAGTCCGCGTTGAAACGCGTATCGAGCCGGTGCGACAGGCCGCGCTTCAGCAGTTCGTAGGAAATTGCGTTATTGTCGTAAAGACTATGCTCGGTTTCTTCATAATTATCATAAACATGCCGCAAGAACTCGGCATGGATTTCCGGGGTCAGCACCAGCACGCCGGTATTGATGCGGTCATCGATGCGCTCTGGATAGCCGCAGAGTTCGTAAGTCCGCGCCGCCGTCATATCCGGCTCGGACAATCCTGAGATTTTACGTGCGGCATAATACCGCTGTTCCCGCGTCGCCATCAGTTTCGGCGTCATGCAGTTCATGTCATTGTAATGCATTGCGCCGATAAGATGTCTTGGCGTCGCATCCACGATGCAAGGCGCATTGTGGAAGTTAATCGCAATATCGGCATCCACCCAAACCACGCGGTCGTATTTGCGCACTTCCTCACGTTCAAGTATCAGGCATTTTTGCCAGTGCGGCCCACGGGTTAAGGCCCGGTCGGATTTATCGATATATTCTTTGATGACAATCAGGTCATAGCCATGTTTTTCGCAATAGGCTCGCCAGGTGGAGGCAAAAAGCCTCTCCCACATCGCGATATAGCTATCGCCGATTAGTATCGTCACCAAAGCTTTTGTTGCCGTCATTTTACCCACCTGCCGTGAACTTGCACTCGCCGAGTCTAGCCGTCCCTTACCCGACGCTTAACACCCGATTGTCGCGCGCCACCAAGGCGCCCGACCATTCGGTGCGGGCTTCGTCTTCGATGCGTTCCATGATGCTGTCGTCATGGTCGGGGTCGTGGTGGAAAATCGCCAATTGCTTGGCTCCGGCGGCGCGGCACAGGCGGATGCCCTCTTGCCAGGTCGAATGCCCCCAGCCGACCTTCGCGGGGAATTCGTCGTCGGTATAGGTACTGTCGTAGATGACCAGATCGGCGCCTTCGATCAGCCTTAGAATGTTCTCGTCGGGCTGGCCGGGGACGTGTTCGGTGTCGGTGACATAGCAGACCGCCCGCCCACCGGCCTCGATGCGATAACCGGTGGCCTCGTTGGGGTGGCGTAGCGGCGCGGTGCGCACGACCACGCCGGGATACAGATCGGTCAGGGTGTCGCCAGCACGGAAGTCTTCGTACTGCATGTCGGCGCGCATGGCGGTCAGCGGCACCGGGAACATCGGATTGGCCATCTGGCTGGCCAGCACCGAGCGGATGCCGCCGACATCGGACAGATGCCCGGCCATCACGCGAAAGCGCCAGCCCGGCTGATAGGCGGGGGTGAAAAAGGGAAAGCCGTTGATGTGGTCCCAATGGGTGTGGGTCAGCAGCAGCACGCCCGACAGCGCTTGCCGCCGCAGATAGTCCTGACCAAGAGCCCGCAGGCCGGTCCCGGCATCCAGGATGATATTCGCGTCACCGCAACTGACTTCGACGCAACTGGTGTTCCCGCCATAGACAACATGGTTGGGCGACGGACAAGCGATGCTGCCGCGCACCCCCCAGAACTTCACCTTGACGGTCATCGCTTGCTCCCATGGGCGGGGTAAACTTCAACTATGCGTGCCGCCACACCCAATCTGGAGCGTATTCTACGCGTTTCCACGCAACAATAAACTCCGTTTATTTCTAAGGATGGACCACCACCACAGCCCCCAGGCCGATGCCCAGCACCGCATCGGCACGCCCCCGGTTGACCGCCAATTCGACCAATCCATTGGCGTTTTCGAACCAAAAGGCGTCGCCTTCGGGCACCTCGCAGAAGGTGCGGGCACGCGTCAGGCGGCGCCCGGCGGCCTCGATCACCGCCGCCGGATCCACGCCGGAGGCGCGCAAGCCGGTCATCAGATTGCCGTAGCCATCGACATAGACGATGCAGGCGAGATCGTCCGGCCAATCAGCTTCGCGCGGCAATGCGGCGGGGCGCAGACCGGCAGCCTGCGGAGTATCACCGCGCGCCAAGCGGCCCGCCACCGGGGCGAACAGGTCGCGGCCGTGGAAACTGGCCGACACCGTCCGGTCTTCCGGCGACACGATCCCATAGCCCTCGACCATCGAGGCGCGGCGGATCAATGGCTCGAACAAGCCGTTGCCGGGGCCGACGAACCAGCGCCCGTCGATCTTGGCCGCCACTGCCGGGCGGTCGCCGCCGACTCCCGGATCGACCACGCAGAGGAACACGCTGCCGGCAGGAAAGGCATCGACATACGCGGCCAGCAGATAAGCCGCCTCGCGCGGGCGCAGGCTGGGGGCGTCGGCGAACAGGTCGATCACCGGCACACCAGGCGCCTGTTGCCACAGCACCGCCTTGACCTGACCGACATAGGGGCCTTGCAGACCGAAATCGGTGAACAGAACGATCATCCCTGGCCTCCGCCGCTGACATGACTGCGTAATATTGGCAAATGATCACTTACAATGTTGAACATTTATTTCTTGCCGTTTGTCATGCAGCACGGCGAAAAGGCAAGCTTGTCGCCTCCACGCTTAGGGGGTATTCTACAAAGAAACAACGCCTAAGAGCAAGACGACCACCCGCACAATCCTGGCGACTTGATATGGGGCGGCGTCTTCGGCGACACAAGGGTAGATGGACACGGTGACGGCATCCACAGGGCGACCACAGCATGAAGGACTGATCCGCCCGGCCATCACCCCCGCCGTCGGCGGGCTGGTGTTCGTGCTAATCGGCGCCATCTGGTTCACCGTGTCGCGCAGTCTGGCCGAATCCGGGCTGACGCTGCCGATGGCGATGACCGACGCGACACCCGCCGCCTGGGGCTTGCTGGGCATGGGCGGGGTGGTGGTCTATCTGCTATTGCGTCTGGCCTTGGGCAACGGCACCCTCAATCCCTCGCTCGACCACCTGCCGGAAGCCGCCATCGTTCTTGACGCCAAGGGGCGGATGGTCACGTGGAACCACCGCGCCGAGGATCTGGTCGGCGGCGAGGTCGAGTGGGCCAACCGCCCGTTCGTCGAAGCCGCCATCGCCGACGAACAGAACGCGCTGGCGCGGGCATTGACCGGCGCGCTGAGTTCGGGCAAGGCGCATTTCGAAACCCGGTTGCGCACCGCCGACGGCACCTCGATCCCCTGCGAAGGCCGCGCTTCGGCGATGTGGGGCGTCAACGGTCAGGCCAGCGGGCTGGTCATCATCCTGCACGACATCGCCGCCGAGCAATCGACGCAGCGCGATTTGGCCGAGCGTGAACACGCCCTGCGCCAGATGGTCGAGTTGGCACCACATCTGATCGCTATGATCGTCGATGGGCGGGTCAGTTGGATGAACGGCCCCGGACTGCATCTGATGGGGGCCAAAAGCCCCGGCGCGGTGATCGGCCACCCTTGGGCCGATATCCTGGACAGCGCGGCGGGCGGCGACCGCTTGCGGCGGCTCGACGGCGACTTGCTGGATGTCGAGATCGCCAGCGCTCCGGCGCTGCATGAGGGACGCAACGCCACCATCGTCGAAGCACGCGACGTCACCCCGCTGCGCTCCGCCAACGCTACCTTGGACGACACCGAACGCCTGCTGAGCGGCCTGATGGACACCGTCGAGGACGCCATCGTCTCCACCGACGGCAAGGGCGTCCTGCAAAGCTTCAACCGCGCCGCCGAAGACCTGTTCGGCTATGCCGCGCGCGAAGTGATCGGCCGCAATGTCGCCCTATTGATGCCCAAGGACGACGCCGTCGAACATCTGGCGGCGCTGGAACACTTTCTGGCCAGCGGCGAACGCAGCAAGCACAGCATCCGCGACGCCCAAGGCCTGCGCCGCGACGGCACCAGCCTGCCGTTGAGGGTCTCGTTGGGAGAAAGCCGGGCCGGCGGGCAGCGCCTGTTCACCGCCGTGATCCGCGACCTGTCCGAGCGCAAGGCCCTGCATTCGCGCCTGACCATGGCCGAGAAAGTGTTGGAATCGACCTCGGAAGGCATCATGCTGACCAATCCGGCCGGCTCCATCCTGTGGGTCAATGCCGGCTTCATCCGCATCTCGGGTTATAGCCGCGACGAGGTCATCGGCAAGAACTCCAATCTGCTGAAATCCGGATTGCAGAGCGCTGCCTTCTACACCGCCATGTGGGCGGAACTGGCGGCGCGCGGCGAATGGTCCGGCGAAATCTGGAACCGCCGCAAGGATGGCGAGGCCTTCCCCGAATGGCTGACCATCAAGGCGATATCCGACGAACAAGGCCAACTCGACCGTTATGTCGGGGTGTTCAGCGACATCTCGAAGCATAAGCGGGCCGAGGAAACCATCCGCCACCTGACCTATTATGATCCGGTCACCCGCCTGCCCAACCGCTATCTGTTCCAGGACCGTATCGGGCAAGCGCTGGAGCGGGCGCGGCGCACCGACCGCAAGGTGGCGCTGGTGCTGGTCAGCCTGGACCGCTTCAAGACCGTCAACGAAACGCTGGGCCATCAAGTCGGCGACGCCCTGCTGCGCGAGGTGGCGCAACGGCTGTCCAACAGCGTGCGCGCCGAGGACACCGTCAGCCGCCTGCGCGGCGACACCTTCTGCTGCGTGCTGACCGAACTGGTGCATGGCCACGATGCCAACCCGGTGATCAACCGCGTGCTCGACTGCTTCGGGCAAGCGTTCCTAGTCTCTGGCCACGAATTGTTCGTCACCACCAGCCTTGGCATCGCCCTGTTCCCGCTCGACGGCACCGAGATCGACGATTTGATCCAGAAGGCCGAAACGGCGATGAACCGCAGCAAGGAGCGGTCGGAGAACATCTACCACTTCTACACGCCGGAGATGAACGCCAACTCGATGGAGCGGCTGCGCCTGGAGACCGATCTTCGCAAGGGCATCGGGCGCGGCGAGTTGGTGTTGTATTATCAGCCCAAGGTCGAGGCCGGTTCGGGCAAGCTGGTCGGGGCCGAGGCGCTGGTGCGCTGGCGTCATCCCGAATACGGCATGGTGCCGCCTGCCCGCTTCATCCCTATTGCCGAGGACACCGGCCTGATCCTGCCGGTCGGCGCGCAAGTGCTGCGCGACGCCTGCAATCAGGTCAAGACGTGGCGGGCGCAGGGGCTGGCCCCGGTCAAGATCGCCGTCAACTTGTCGGCGCACCAGTTCCGCCAGCCCGATCTGGTCGACAGCATCGCCCGCATCCTGGAGGATGCGGAGGTTCCCGCCGAGTTGATCGAGTTGGAGTTGACCGAAAGCGCCGTCATGCGCAACGCCGATTCTGCCGTGCAGACGCTGATCAAACTGCACAACACCGGGCTATCCATCGCCATCGACGATTTCGGCACCGGCTATTCCTCGCTGAGCTATCTGAAGAAGTTCCCGCTCGATCGGCTGAAGATCGACCGCTCCTTCGTCCAGGATTTGGGCACCAACCAGGCCGGCGAGGAAATCGTCGGCGCCATCATCGCCATGGCTCATTCGCTGAAGATGTCGGTGATCGCCGAGGGCGTCGAAACCACCCAGCAACTGAACATGCTGCGCGATTTGCACTGCGACGAGATCCAGGGCTTCTACTTCTCGCGTCCAGTCCCCGCCGAGGACTTCGCTGAATTCCTCAAAGCGGGGACGTTGATCGGACACGAGGTGGTATAGCCGCCGCTTCAGCCGCCCTGGCGCGGGGTCAGACAGACCGGCGCGTAGACGATAAGGTAAAAGGTGAAACCGGTGCTCCACAAAAGCCCCGACAGCCACAAGCCGATGGTCGGATCGATCATCACGCCGAACACCCGTACGAAGGCCGACGCCGCCACCAGAGCATAAGCCGCCACGGTCAACCGCGCCGGTTCCAGGCGGCGGCCGCTATGGCCCAGCGCGGCGCGGGTCATCACCCCCAGCACCATCATACCAGCACAGCCGACCGTCAGCCCATGCAGCGCCACCTGCGGCGTGATCGCCGGTACAAAGCTCGACAGACCCAGTAGCAGCAGCCCCAGCGGCAGCCACGCATAGCCCAGATGCAGCACCCACAGCAGCGGCACGCCGCCGGTTTTCCAGCCATACCAGCCGGACAGGCGCACGGCATGCAGCACGGCGGCGAGGATCGCCAGCGCCCCGGCAATCAGGCTGCCGGGCATTGCCAGCACCGCCGCGGCCGTCGCCACCAGCGCGCCGATGGCGGCCTTATCCAGCCAGGGGCGGCTTTTGACTTGGATGACGATGCCGCGCGGGCGCAAGCCGCCGGAAGTGAAGCCGGGAATGATGCGCCCGCCGATGATCGAGATCATCAGCAGCACGATGAACAACCCCATATACAGCCCCACCCGCCCGCTGCCAGCCAGCCCGGTCATTTCCGCCACCACCAGCCCGTCAGCCAAAGTCAGCAGGCCCAGGATCGGCAGGAAGGCGATGTTGCGCAGCTTGCCGGCGCCGATCAACGGCTTGGCCAGCAGGAAGCCGAGCATCGGCAGGAACGCCAGATCAAGTGCTCCAGCCACCACCGGCGGCACCACGCTGCCCAAAGCGAATGCCACCCTTGCCGCCAGCCACAGCCCCGCCAAACCCATCAGCGGACGGCCTTTGACAGGCGCCGCGCCGGTCCAGTTGGGCACCGCCGTCAGCAGGAAGCCGCCAATCGCCGCGGTGGCGAAGCCGAAGACCATTTCGTGGCCGTGCCACAGGAATGGCGCATAGGTCAGGTTGAGAGTCGCGCCGGCGAGATACTGGACCAGCCAGACCGGCACCATCAGCGCCGCCTGCAACCCGGCCAGCAGGAAAAACGGGCGGAAGCCGGCGGAAAACACCGCCGGGCCGTGACCCGCCGAAGCGGGGGTGTCGATTTGAATGAGCATGGGATCCTCCGAAACTCCGGCATTGTTGTGATTATCAGGGGAAAAGCGCCTTACCCCCAGTCAAGAAACCGCCCCATCGCACGAAAGCTTTGACAAATGAGGGTGCGAGTTGTTTACATCCTGACCATTGAGTCAGGTTGGAGAGCCAGAACGTGGATGTTCGTGACGGCCACCGTAAGCGATTGCCGCGTGAAGAGCGCGAAAAGCTCATTCTGGAAGAGGCCGTGCGCTTCTTTGCCGAAGCAGGATTCGAGGGTCAGACGCGAGCCTTGGCGGAACGCCTTGGGGTGACGCAGCCCTTGCTGTACCGCTATTTCCCCGACAAGGAAACGCTGATAGACCGCGTTTTCGACGAGGTTTATCTGAAACGCTGGCGCCCCGAATGGGAAGCCCTTCTGCGCGATCGCCAGCGTCCTTTGACCGACCGCCTGATCGACTTCTACCAAGCCTATTGCGCCGCCATCTTCAAGCCGGAATGGGTGCGCATCTTCATGTTCGCCGGGCTAAAGGGCGACAAAATCAACAATCGTTATCTTGAGTTGGTGCACCAGAACATCCTGGAGCCGCTCTGCGCCGAGATCCGCGCCGAAGCCGGCGTACCCTCGCCCATCGACCTGCCGCTCGACGACATCGAGATCGGCTTGGCCTGGGCCATGCACGGTTCGATCTTCCATATCGCCGTGCGCAAATGGATCTACAAACTGCCGATGTCCGACGATATCGACGGGTTGATCGACGCCACCGTGCGGGCCTTCATGCAAGGTTGCGGCGAATCGATGAAACGGGTGACAGGGCTGCGGCTGCAAGTGGCGGGGTGAGGCGAACGGGCGCCAGCCCTACTCCGCCGCCTTGACCGCCGTCACCAGCTTGGGCACGCCGCGCCGTTGCAGGCGCAGGCTGCCCAGATAGGGCAGCGCCATGGCCAGCAACATGACCGCCCAGACGATCATTTCGCGATTATCGATCATGGCGTTCAGCACCATCGGCAGTTGTTCGCCAAAGGTCGGGTGATCCTTGACAAAGTCCTCGCCAATCACCGACAGCCCTTCGCTGACGATGGCCGCCGCCGACGCGAACACCAGCCCACGCGCCAATCCCGTCACCAGCCTTTGATGCCAGCGCCCCGACAGCGAGGCAGCGCCCTGCGAGAACAATCCCTCCAGCGCCAAAGCCGGCCCCAGCGCGCCGCCCTGACGGCGGGCCACGCCCACGCGAATCAATATCAGCAAAGTCAGCCCGATGGCAGGGACGCTGAAATCGATTTCGGGGATGTCGCGATAACGCCCATCGAAGGCCAGCAGCATGGTCCAGACGAAGGCATAGACGCCGTACCCCAGCGTCATCGCCTCGCCGTTCCAACGCTCACGGGTGCCGGTCAGGGTGCGGCCAAAGGAAGCCACGGCCGCCTCGGTGCCGGTCAGGGCCAGACGCGGCTGCGACAGGAACAGCGATGCCCGTTCGACGATGGCGATGGCGAAGACCACGGCGAAACCGCCGCGGAACACCGTCCAGATATCCTGCCACCAGCGGAAGCTGACGGCATTGGCGTGGAAGCAGGTGGTCACCGCCAGCCACGACAGCAGTTGCACCATCACGGCGAACAGCAGACGCCCGCCCAGACCAGGAATGCGGCGGCCAAAGATCACCGTCACCAGAGCGCCGAAGCCAATGGCGAGACCAGCGCGCAAGGGCCAGTCAGCGACCTCGGTCACCGGCCCGGACATGCCGAACTTGGGTTTGCGGTCGATGTCCAGCATGCCCCAGGCGGCGCCCACGGTGTTTTCCAGCGCCGATTTCCACGGCTGGTCGAAGGCTTCGACGACGTTATAGTCGAAATCGTATTTCTCGGCGGTCGCCGCCATCTGGCGGACGAAACGGGCCGAGTTCACCGTGTTGACCACGGCGGGACCACGGTCGCGGCCAATCGACGGCCACCCCGCCTCGCCGATGAGGATCGGCTTGCCGGGGAAGGCTGTGCGGATGCGTTCGACGATCTTGACGATATGCGGCTCGACATGGTCGATATCGACCGGCTCGTCCTCCCAAAACGGCAGGATGTGGATGGTGATGTAATCCACCTCACGCGCCACTTCCGGGTATTTCAGGTAGAACGCCCAGACGTCGGCATAGGATACCGGCTGCTTGACCGCCGCCTTGACCCGGCGGATATAGGCGATCAACTCGGCGGGCTTAAGGTCGCCGCGCAGCAGCACCTCGTTGCCGACCAGAACCCGCTCGATCTCGTTGGGATGATCGTTGGCGGCCTTGATCAACGCGGTGATCTCGGCCTCGTTGATGGCCTTGCCCTTGGCCTCGACTTCCGAGCCCAGCCAAGCGCCTTGGATCACCTTGAGACCGTATTTCGCCGCCAGATCGGGCACCACTTCCATGCCCTCGCGCGAGGTATAGGTGCGGATGCCGCGCGTCTTGCCGACCAACGACTGTAAATCCTCCTCGACCTGCTGCGGGGTCGGATAGACCTTGGTCAGCGGACTTTGGCCCCGCCGGAACGGCGCGAACGAGACGCTGCGCAACGGCTGCGACCATGACGGTTCGACCGGCACGGGGCGGTCGAACCAGAACCAAAGCGCGGCGGCTCCCAGGCAGGAGACGACGACGGCGAGAACGAGAGAGAAAATGCGCATGGACGGGACTATATCCACCGGGGGGCGGCGCGGCATCAGATTTTTACCGGGTGCGGTCCTTCAGGTAACGGCGATCCTTGACCACCGACAGCGCCACGCCGAAGCGATCAACCGAAATAATCTGGCGTCCCTCGAAATAACGATGGCAATTGGCCTGGGTGAACGACACCAGGAAGTCGGCCTCGTCGAGCTTCTTAGTGAATTCCATGTATTCCGGGAAGAAATATGCCGCCGATAGCCGGTGCCCGCACACCGCCACCTTGTATTTGCGGGTGATCGGCTTGTCGCCGTTCTCCATGGCGATGTATTCGGCCAGATCCTTGGTCGCCTCCAGCAGCGAATTACCCCAATAATCCAGCTCATATGCGCCCTCGGCGCCTTTTACGCCGCCGGTCAGCATGTTGTAATAGACGTATTCGTCGGGATGCAGCTGCGCCATGATCCACACCTGCGATGCCAGCACCAGCGTTAGCAGCGCGGCGAAGCCTCGGCCCAAGCGGTGGTTGGCATGCTGCAAATAGGTCCACAAGCCGTCGATGCCGATGGCCGCCAGCACCGCCAGCGGCGGCACCACAAACAGGAAGTGGCGCAACCCGTTATAGGCGGTCGGCGTGAAGAAGATGAAGAACATGATGGGGAAGAACGCCGCCACCGTCACCAGCACTAACTGGATGCGGCGCAAATCGCCCGGTTCGTTGGCCGAGGGGAAGCTTGGCCCCTGACGCAGGCGGCGGATACCCCATGCGATGGCGAATCCAGCCGCCGCCAGCAGGCCGAACAGCACCACCTCGGGCAGGTTCACCACCAGATAATCGGGCAGATAATCGCGCGGCACATGGGTCGCCTTGACCCAGATGCCTGCGACCAGCGTATCGACGTTGATCGGCAGCTTGGAGAAATCGCGCAGCGCCTGGAACGGGTTGCCGGGGCTCATCACCCCCCACGGCCAGAAAATCCCCATCACCACATAGGCGAGCAACGCCGCCGGCAGCAGACGCCCGACCGAGGCCTTCAGATGCCCGCGCACCTCGGCCCAATCCTTGTCGCGCCGCCATTCGCCCAGCAGAAACAGCCCTATGCCCAGCAGAAGATAGGGGCCGACCAGCACGGCGGCGACGCGGATGCCCAGGGCCAGACCGACAGTCAGCCCCAGCTTGACCAGCAGCCGTCGCGGCGGGAATGGCAGCAGCGAGATGGTTCGGCACATATAGAACAGCGCCCACACCATGGCGGCGGCGAACGGCGCGTCCTTGGGATTGTTGAAACTGTGGCCGTAATAGGCGGGAGTCAGCAACAGCAGCAGCAGTGCCAGGAAACCGACCCGCTCGCCGCCCAGATGACGCCCCAAGCGCCAAGCGCCAGCCACGCCCAGCACGCCAACCAAACCGCCCAGCAGATGCCGGGTTTCGTATTCTCCGAACGGAGAAATCAGGTTGAGCAGCGCGGCAATCAGGTCGAACAGCCCGCCATAGCGGAACAGATCCAGATAGGTGAAGGCCGACTGGTCGCTAAACAACGACGTATAGAACGCCAACAGCTTGATGCCGTAGACGTTCTGCACTTCTTCGTCGTTGGTGATGCCGTAATCGCCGAAGGTGAGCACGGCGACCATCGCCGCCGTCAGCAGCACCAGCAGCGAAAGATCACGGAAAACGGGGCCCCAACCACGCTCGACGCGCGGCTTGGCGATGCCCGCCTCGCCCGGAACCGGTCTCTCGGCGGGCGGGCGGCGGGAGGATGTACCGATCGGCCTGTTCAACTTGTTCTCCGAACGGCGCGCCGATTGCTCCGGCTGCGCCATTAAGGGCCGGAGGATGCCGGGACGCGACGCCCACGTCAATATAAAGACCCGTGCGCCGTATCCGGTCGGGGCGAATGACGGCTAAGCGGCGGGCGGAGGCACCACGCGCGGCTGGCGGTCGGGACCGATGGCGACGAAGGTGAAGGTTCCCTGGGTGGCCTTTTCCTGCGCCCCACCCTCGCGCCGGCGCACCCAGGCCTCGACACGGAAGGTCATCGAGGTGCGGCCGACCTTGGTTTCGACGCAATAGCACGACAGCTCGTCGCCCATCTTGATCGGCGTATGGAACTGCATGGCCTCGATGGCGACGGTGGCCACCCGCCCCTGCGCCCGGCAGCGCGCGGCGATGCCACCGGCCATGTCCATCTGCGACAACAGCCAACCGCCGAACACATCGCCCTCGTAATTCAGATCGCTGGGCATGGCGACGGTGCGGATGGTCAACAGGCCATCGGGTTCCACATCCCTCATCGACGAACACCTTTTCCACGTTCTACATCTAGTGGTAATCATCCGACGTCTCCACCGGATGCGCTTGCCGCCCCATCGGGCGGCCCCTATAATGCCGCCATGTCAGACCTATTCCAACAGCTTGCCCCCAAGAGCACCGAATACTCCGCCAAGGATATCGAGGTTCTGGAAGGGCTTGAGCCGGTACGTCGCCGCCCCGGCATGTATATCGGCGGCACCGACGACAAGGCCCTGCACCATCTGGTCGCCGAAGTCCTGGATAACGCCATGGACGAAGCGGTGGCCGGGCATGCCAGCTGGATCGAGCTGGAACTGCGCGCCGACGGCACCGCCGTGGTGCGCGACAACGGGCGCGGCATCCCCGTCGACCCGCATCCGAAATTCCCCGATAAATCGGCGCTGGAGGTGATTCTCACCACCCTGCATTCCGGCGGCAAGTTCGGCGGCGACGCTTATAAGGTGTCGGGTGGTCTGCATGGCGTCGGTATTTCCGTGGTCAACGCGCTGTCGGACCGCCTGACCGTCGAAGTCGCCCGCGACCGCCAGTTATGGACGCAAAGCTTCTCACGCGGCACGCCGCTGGGGCCGCTGACCCTGGTCGGCCCGGTGCAGAACCGGCGTGGCACGGTGGTCCTGTTCCACCCCGATGCCGACATTTTCGGGCCCCGCGCCCAGTTGCGCCCCGGCCCGCTGTACCGCATCGCCCGTTCCAAGGCCTATCTCTATCGCGGCGTCGAAATCCGCTGGTCCTGCGAGCCTTCGCTGTTGAAGGACGGCGACGTCACCCCGGAAAAGGAAACCTTGCGTTTCCCCAACGGCCTGCGCGACTTTCTCGATTCCATGCTGGAAGAGCGCGCGCTGCTGGGCGGCCATCCCTTCGCCGGCACCGCCAATTTCCCCGACGACATGGGGCAGGCGGAATGGGCCATCGCCTGGCCCGAGGACGAGGAAGGCTTCGGCAATTCCTATTGCAACACCATCCCGACGCCCGAGGGCGGCAGCCACGAGTTGGGCCTACGCAACGCCCTGACCCGTGGCCTGCGCCAATATGGCGAGATGGTCGGCAACCGCCGGGCCGCCGCGATGACCTCCGACGACGTCATGGGCGGCGCCTGCGTGCTGCTGTCGATGTTCATCCGTGAGCCGCAGTTCCAGGGCCAGACCAAGGAAAAGCTGGCCAGCCCGGAAGCCACCCGTCTGGTGGAAAATGCCATCAAGGATCACTTCGACCATTGGCTGTCGGGCGACCCCGCCGCCGCCAAGGCCTTGTTGGAGCGCATCGTCGAACGCGCCGAGGACCGCGCCCGCAAGAAGCAGGCGAAGGATCTCAGCCGCAAATCCGCCACCAAACGGCTCCGCCTGCCCGGCAAGCTGACCGATTGCACCCGCAGCACCGCCCAAGGCGCGGAACTGTTCCTGGTCGAGGGTGACTCGGCCGGCGGCTCGGCCAAACAGGGCCGTTTGG
>Ga0116225_1000454_pt1 | contig 31715 bp, 29 predicted proteins | sample Sb_taG_8_FD_88968 | JGI IMG/M metagenome (GOLD analysis project Ga0116225, IMG submission 88968) | Peat soil microbial communities from Weissenstadt, Germany - Sb_50d_c_BC metaG | ecosystem: Environmental > Terrestrial > Soil > Wetlands > Peat | place: Germany: Weissenstadt | collected 2010-09-21 | reverse complement strand
TTTGCCGAGCGGTCCGAGCGGCGCGTCCGCGATGATACGCGGAAGGATTTGGTAGCCGTACGCAATGGGCGGCGGCGGTTCGAGGGCGGGAAGCAGATCAGGCGCGTCGCGTTGCAACTGGATTGAGGCCTTGGCGTGGAAGCGATCGAGCCGTTCTTTGAGCGCGTGCTGGTGGACTTCCGCCTGGTGTCCGCGCACGACATAGGCGGGTTCCGGCGCAGGAGCCTGCGCGCGAGCTGCGAACGTGGCGCCCGACAGCAAAATCGCCAATGAAAGCGCGGCGGCCCGTCGCATAGAGAAATTATAGCGCCTGGCAGGCAATTCGCCACACGACGGCGCGGGCCTCTAAATTCTCCGAGCGGGAAGCTCGCGGCGATGGGAGCAATGCGCGGTTATCTCGCAAGCGACGACACAAGAGCAGCGGGGAAAGGAAGCGGCATCTCCGCAAGTCACTGATTTAGTTGGCGGGGCCGACGGGGTTCGAACCCGCGACCTCCTGCGTGACAGGCAGGCGTTCTAACCAAGCTGAACTACGGCCCCGCTGTGTTGTGCTGCTTATGCGCTGATGGTGGGCGGTCAGCGATTTGAACGCTGGACCTTCCCGGTGTAAGCGGGATGCTCTAACCGCTGAGCTAACCGCCCTCACAACTCCACAATCTTATAGGATGCACCAGGAAGCGTCAACGCGCGTTGGCACGGGCTCGAAAATAAACTTCCCGCTCGAAATGCCTCGGTCGACTGATATTTCGTGCGTGTTAACACTTCGTTCGTCCATCGCGTCTACACAGCCGTAGACGCGATCCTGGCCGATGCCGGCCAAATATGGGAAGCCAAGTTGACATTCGCGCGGGATTCGTGGGATCACCGCCTATGACCGATTGGCCCGCCGGGGAAGCCGCGCCAGTTTCGGAAGATACGCTCCTCGTGGAAGCCGCGCGCGGCGGCGATCGCAGCGCTTACGGCCGTCTCTACGACCGTCATGCACGGATGGTCCACGGCATACTCCTCGCCCGCGTTCCGCCCGGCGAAGTGGACGATCTCGTCCAGGACGTTTTTCTACAGGCGCTACCGCGGCTCAATTCGTTGCGCGATGCCGCGCGATTCGGCGCGTGGCTCGCGGCCATTGCTCGCAATCGCGCCAACGATTACTACCGCCGTTCGCGAGCCACGACGGAGCTGACCGAATCGCTTCCCGCCGATCTGATCGAAGATCGCGCGGCGACCAGCGCGGAAATGGCGCAAGCGTCGGCAATCCTCGCCGCCATTCGCGAGCTGCCGGATGCCTATCGCGAGACTTTGATTCTGCGCCTCGTCGAAGGCATGACCGGGCCGGAGATTGCCGCGCGCACCGGATTGACTCCCGGTTCGGTGCGCGTGAACCTACACCGAGGAATGCAACAGCTCCGCGAAAAACTCGGAGCGAGTTCGGTCAAGGGCTCAATTCTGTGACTGGCGTGAGGAGATGATGTGGAACGCTTGGCTGTCTCGAGCTGGGGCCAGAAGGACGAATTATGAATGACAATTACTTGTGGGACGGCTCAGGCGAGCCTGATCCCGAGATTCAGCGATTGGAAAACGCGCTGGGCCGCTTCCGCCACAATCGCCCAGCACCTGATTTTCGCGCGCTCACGCAAGCGACGCTGACGCTCCCCGCGCCGCGCCGCGTGCGCATGAGCTTCATCGCCGCATTTGCGGGACTGGCCGCCGCGGCGCTGCTGGCAGTCGGCGTCGTAGAATACGAGAATTCTCTGCACCGGACATCAATCAGCCAGTCAGCGTGGAATGTTTCTACGAAGGAAGGCGTCCCGCGAATCGGCGCAAACATGATCGGCATCAACGGGGAGATGGCACCTCTGCAGACAGGCCAGACGCTCGAGACCGACCAGAACTCCCGCGCGACCATCACTGACAACGCCACCGGTGAAGTCGACGTCGATCCAGACACGCGCCTCCGCGCCGTCCAATCGCGTTCCGGCACGAAGCGTCTAGCTCTCGATCGCGGCACGATTCACGCCCAAATCTGGGCGCCCGCAGGCAGCTTCGTCGTAGATACGCCTTCAGCCGTCGCCGTAGATCTCGGCTGCGTCTACACGCTGCACGTAGACGATTCGGGCAATGGGCTTTTGCAAACTTCGTTCGGCTGGGTCGGCTTCAAGCTCAACGGCCACGAATCCTTCATCCCAACCGGCGCGGCCTGCGCGACGCATCCAAATTCAGGACCCGGCACGCCTTATTTCGAAGACGCTCCAACGAAGCTCCGCGAAGCTCTCGCGCAATTCGATTCCCGAAGCGCAACGCCCGCGGAGCGAAGCGCCGCACTCGGAATCGTCCTCTCCGAGGCGCGCAAACGCGATGCACTCACTCTCTGGCATCTACTCTCGCGAGCGGATGAATCAGATCGCTCGCGCGTCTATGACCGGCTCGCATCGCTCGTTCCCGCACCGGCCGGCGTGACCCGCGAAGGTATTCTTCGCCTCGATCGCACGATGCTCGATAGCTGGTGGAATCAATTGGGCCTCGGCGACGTTCGTCTCTGGCGCAATTGGGAGCGCAATTGGCCGGACTCGGAACATGCGCCAAAATAAATTCAGCAACCCTCGGCAAGAGTTAACGGCGGCCTTCTATCGGGCGTCTTGTCATTCGTAAGGCACGATCACTCGAAAGGAGATCGCAAACACAATGAAAACCTCACGTAACTTTACGGTCCGTTGTACAGCCGGAGCTTGCGCCGCGCTGTTTCTCCTCGTATCCGCAGCGTACGCAGGACCTCCTCTGATCTGCCACCAAATCGAAATCGGCAACGCCAAATCGCTGCCCTGGGTCAGCCACGATTGGAATCTAAGCGGCGGCGAGAATTACGACCCCCGGAATCTGGTTCGCGACACGCTCGCGATTCTCGATTCCAACGCGCCGGTCCTAGTGCGCATGGAAACGCTTCGCCGCGCCACTCTCTACGCGCGCAGGGATCCGCAGGCCGCGAAGGAACTGCTCACGAAACTCTACACCCGCGCAACCGCCGCAGAATTTGCCGGTCGCGCCGACGCATTGGCCTGGTTCGACGCCGGTTATCTCGCAGAGGCCTATAAACAGTGGATCGGAAAGGAAGAAAATAATCCGGCGACCGGCCTTGACGGCTACGCCTGGGTGAAAAAGGCCATCGGCATCCGCGGCGACGATCCACAAATGGAATTCGCCGCTGCACTCCTCACGCTGGCGGGGCCGCAGGACGAGCATCGCCAGCACGTGGAGAAAGCGGTTGCGGGAGCGAAGTCCGATCCGCTGCTTGCTCAGAATCTTTCTACGCGCTACATGGGCAGCCAAACCCCGACAATGGCCGACCTTTTGTCGAGTGGACCCTCCGCAAAGAAATCAAATTGACCAGTATCCCTTGGAGCTTGCCGGGCCGGTCTCCGGCCGGCAGGCTCCAAGGATCCGAGCTTCGTTGCGCATCCTCTCGCGATTTTCTTCATGCTCTCCCCAAAGGCGGCTTTCCTCCTTTCCTTGACCTCCGGCGAAGCAGACAGTAGACTGAAATTGATTCATCGAGAATCCCGGAGACGCTGGAAATGTTGCTGCAGCGCGATTTCGTCGGTTACATGGCCAAGGAAGTGGTGAAGCGCCTGGTCGCCGCCGAAATGATCGAGACGAAAGCCGCGGACATGGTGGCGCAGCGCGTCCGCCAGGCTATGGCCGAGGAATTGGGCATCGAAGACCGCCTGAACGAGGAAGTCCGCGAAATTCTGAACCAGCATTCGGACGAAATGCGCCGCACCGGCGTCAGCTACCAGGACATGTACAAGAAGGTGAAAGGGGAATTGGCGCGCCAGCGCAAATTGATTTTGCGCTAGCGCAGCGTTGCTCGGCGCCTCGAGCGCCATACGATGAGACTCAGTCGCGAAAAAACCGTGCGCGTCTCGCACAAGATCATCGATGTGCTGGTCGCGCTCGACGAAGTGGATTTCGTCGAGGATCGCGACACCATTCGCCTGGAGATCGTGAATATCCTCACCGCCCTCCTGAAACTCGAAGAGCAGGTTGACACCGAAGTCCGCACCAAGATCACATCCCAAAAGCGCGAGATCCTCGAGGGCAGCGAAGAGTGGGACGTCCTCTACCGCAAATATTACGCCGAAGGCCTGAAGCGCATGGGCGTAGCCGAAGTAGTCGAGCGTTCGTAACGGTACCGCTGGCGTCCCCGCCGGCATCTCACGATCGCATTCCTCACCATAGGCAGCAGTCACGCGCGGATTACGCATTCCAATGGACGCAATTTACCGTGAAGCTCCGCGCACAATCTCGGTTCTCGCCGACTAATATGCTCGTAAGATGCCGGCGGGACGCCAGCGCTACAAAACAAAAAGGGCGTCCCGATTTCACCAGGACGCCCTGACTCTATCCCGCTGTTCGTTTCTTAATCCGGGCGGCGCTTCAACACCGGCCGGTCATCGTCAGGATTCTGATCTCCCGTGTTATCGGTCCCGGTCGTGGTCGTCGGGGTCTCTGTCTTCTTCCGCAGCGTCGGCTTGTCTTTGGCGCTCTTCTTGTCCGTTACTTTCTGTCCAGCTTCGATCGCCGCGAGGCGCTTCTTCACCACATCGAATTCCGACGTTGTGACGATGTAATCGTCGCGCGATGGGAGAAGAGCCGCGATTTCCTTTTGCGTCGCTTCGATGCGGTCCGGCGTCGGCGGATGCGTCGAGAAAACCTTCGGGATCGTCCCCGGGTGCTTCTTTTCGTCCGCTTCCACCTTTTCGAAGAACGTTACGAACGAATTGGGATCGTATCCGGCCTTGTACATGTATTGCAGGCCCAGATAGTCGGCTTCGCGTTCCGCATCGCGGTTGAATTTCAGATACGTCACGGGAATCAGGAAGTTCAAGCCTTCGTAGAGGCCGTAGCCTGCCCAACCGCCGGGCCCAAGAAGAATTAGCGGAATGGTGGCCATCTGCATAATGTTGGCCTTCGTCGCGTTGCGGGTGCCATGCCGAGCACAAACATGCGCGATTTCATGCGCCATCACTCCCGCCATTTCCGATTCCTCATCGGCCCGCAACACTATGCCGCTATTCACATAAAAGAATCCGCCGGGCAGCGCGAAGGCATTCACCACATCGGAATCAATCACCTTGATCGTGAAGGGCACCTGCGCGTCCGAATTGCGAACCAGGTTTTGCCCGACGCGATTCACATATTCCGTCACCACCGGGTCGGTGATGAACTTCGAAACGCGGTCCACTTCCTGCGCCAGTTGCTTCCCCAGCGCAATTTCGTGCTCCATCGAATACATATCCAGCCCATGTCCGACCTTGCGGTTGCCGATGGCGTTGACGTCCGCCTCGCTTCCACCTTTGACGCCCGGCTTGGTTCCAGGCTCATCCGGCGTCACATCAGCCTGCTGCGTGGGCTGCGAATCGGGAGCGGCTTGCGCGCCCTGCTGCTGCGGCTGCTGGTCAGCGGGCGGCGGCTGTTGCTGGGACTGCTGCTGCGGTGGCGGTTGCGACGGTTGCTGGGCGAATGCAACAGGATAAGCGAGCGCCGCCGTCAGTAGAATGGCCCCGATCTGTCTTACCCATGGATTCATTCACCACCTCCGGCGAGCCTTGACGGAATTATACACCCGATAGCCCGCATGCCCTGGATACTTCGATGTCGTCTCGGGCAAAAGAGTTTCTTTGCCTCGCGCGATTCCTCGGAAGCTTGTTGACGCCCCGCGCGATTCTGTCTAAATTCTTGTGTGGCGATCATGTCGGTGCACAAAATACAGGTCGGGCAGGTCTGGAAACAGGACACGAGCGGTGAAACCTACCTGATTACAAAGGTTTACAACGAAGCGCTCACCACGTTCGCCGTGCTGCGCAAGGCCGGAGCAGAATCGGAAGCTCCGCTGCGCGTCCGCGTCGAGCGCAATACGAAGGGCCAGCAACTCCCAGGCTTCACCTACGCCCAGGGCGCGGAAGACTTCTAGCCCCAAAAACGTCGGTTTCTCTCAAACCGAGCGCACTGGCATGTTCACGATATCGTCCACCGCAAGGATTTCCCGCGTCAGGAACGGCTCCGCGTACCTCACGCCGATCATCCGTCCGTAATAGCTCGACATGACGCTCATGCGCGATTCCAACTCGTCGAGCGGAATATGCACCTTCGAGCGTTTGTCTTTTGCCGAGGGCGCAAACTGTGACTTGTAGGCCAGAATCGCCCGCCGCCGCCGATCGAACTCCCGCGTAATATCCACGGCGAAGTTCGGCCTAACATTTTCCTCGTAGGCCGTCGAGTAGATGATCTTGAACGGCCGAAACGCCTCGCCGCCGATCGGCAAGCGCTTCAATCCCGCGAGAAAGCAACCCTCATAGCTAAGCCGCCCGGCATAGTAATGATCGGGATGGCGTCCTTCCCAGTACGGAAGAATCACAATGTGCGGCTGCAGCTCGCGAATCATGCGCGCCAGTTCGAGCTTGTATTCCTCGTTCACCTCGAGCCGCGAATCCGGCAGCCCCAGATTCTCGCGTACTTTCACGCCCAGGATCTTCGCCGCCGCCGCGGCTTCCCGCGCGCGAATTTCCGGAGTACCGCGCGAGCCCATCTCGCCGCGCGTCAAATCGAGAATGCCGGTGCGGTAGCCGCGCGCCGCCATCTTGATCAGCGTCCCGCCGCAAGTCAGCTCCACATCATCCGGGTGCGCCGCAATCGCCAAGAGATCAAGCTTCATGCATCCTCCACGAACCGAAGGATTGTACTGCATTTCTCAGCGCCCTCTGCGTCTCTGCGGTGATTCGCCGTCTGCGCAGCCGCGGTTGACACGTAAACGCGCAATGTTAAGGTGATGACTCAATTCCATTCCGAAAACGAAGGAGCACCAAATGCCCGGAACCCCTCTAGCAGGCCAAGTAGCACTGGTAACCGGCGCCGCGAAACGTATAGGCCGCAGCATCGCGCTGCGCCTGGCATCCGAAGGCGCGGATATCGTAATCAACTACGAGAACTCAAAATCGGACGCCGAGGAAGTCGTAGCGAAAATCACGGCCTCAGGCCGCCGCGCAGCAGCCATGCAAGGCGATGTCTCGAAGAAGGCCGATGTGACGAAACTATTCGCCGCCATCGAAAAGCAATTCTCGCGCCTCGACATCCTGGTCAACAACGCCGGAACATTCTTCGCCGCCGATTTCGAAACGCTGACCGAAGAACAATGGGACCGCATCATGAACACGAATCTCAAAGCCCAGTTCCTCTGTGCCCAAGCGGCAATTCCTCTTCTTCGCCGCAGCCCAAGCCCGCAATCCCACATCGTAAATATTTCTTCGCTAGGCGGCATCCTTGCCTGGCCAGCCTTCACGCACTATTGCGTTTCCAAGGCCGGCGTAATTCATCTCACAAAATGTCTGGCCCGCGGCCTCGCGCCGAAGATTCTGGTCAATAGCGTCGCCCCTGGAACAATTCAATTTCCAGGCGAAGCACCCGACGACGATTACATCAAGCGCACGCCAGTTCATCGCACCGGCACGGGCGAAGACATAGCCGATGCGGTAGCCTTCTTCGTAAAATCGAATTTCGTAACCGGTCAAATCCTAGCGGTAGACGGCGGCCGCATGGTGGCACAGTAAGTAGCGCCGGCGTCCCCGCCGGCATCTTACGAGCACAAGCGTTGGCAAAGTCCGTAATCGTGCGCGGCGCGAGGCGTTAAGTAGATTGCAACGATTTGGCTGCGTGGTCCGCGCGTGAATCTTGCCCGTGGCGCAATTTGTAGTCGTAAGATGCCGGCGGGGACGCCGGCGCTACTAATACGCTGCGAGCTTCTCCATACCGGCGATGATTTTCTCGGTGTTTACCTGCCAGGCTTTTTCCAGCGGCGGGCTGAACGGCATTGCGGGAATATCCGGTCCGGTGATGCGCATGATCGGGCCATCTAGATCGTCGAACGCTTCTTCGCCGACGATAGCCGCAAGTTCCGCGCCGATTCCCATCGTGCGCTTGTCTTCGTGGACGATCAGGCACTTGCTGGTCTTCCGCACGCTCGAAAGAATCGTGTCTTTATCCAGCGGCGCCAGCGTCCGCAAATCCACCACTTCCGTCTCGACGCCCTTCTTCGCCATCTGCTCCGCCGCATCCATCGAAAGATGCAGCATCGAGCCGTAAGTCAAAATGGTCATGTCGCGCCCTTCGCGACGCACCGCCGCCTTGCCCAGAGGCACGATGTAATCATCGTCGGGCACATCGCCCTTGACCGAGCGATACAGCTTCTTGTGTTCGAAGTAGAGCACCGGATTTGGGTCGCGAATGGCCGCGAGCAGCAGGCCCTTCGCGTCGTACGCGGTCGCGGGCATCACTACTTTTAGTCCCGGCTCGTGCGTAAACCACGCCGCGTTTTCCTGCGAGTGATAGAGGCCGCTGCCTGAGCTTCCGCCGCAGCAAATCCGCACCGTGATCGGAACCTTGAACGCCCCATTGCTGCGATAATGAATCTTCGCCGCCTGCTGAACGATCGCGTCCATCGAAGGCGTGATGAAATCCGCAAACTGAATTTCCGGCACAGGCCGCAAACCCACCATCGCCGCGCCGAGCGCCGACGCGATGATGTTGTTCTCCGCTAGCGGCGTATCCAGGACGCGGTCCTCGCCGTATTTCTCCCAAAGCCCAGCGGTAGCCTTGAAAACGCCGCCCGAAGGCCCGATATCCTCGCCCATGATGAAGACGCGATCGTCGCGCTCCATTTCCTGATCGAGCGCTTCGGTGATGGCGTCAATATATGTAATCGTTCGTGACATTCGCTCTCGGTTTCCTTCCGCTAATCGGCCCAGACGAAATTCGTGATTTCAGACGCGTCTGGATATGGGCTTTTCTCGGCAAACTCGACGGCCTCATCAATTTCGCGTGTGATCCCATCCGCGATCTGCTTTTTCTTCGCCTCGGTCAGAACTTTCTTCTCGATCAATGATTTCTCGAAGGTCGCGACAGGGTCCTTCTTCTTCCACGACTCGACCTCTTCCTTCGTCCGGTATTTCGCGGGATCGATTTCCGAGTGGCCGTACCAGCGGTAAGTCTTGCACTCGATCATCGTCGCGCCTTCGCCCGCGCGCGCCCGCGCAATGGCCTTTGTCGCCGCGTCGTACACCGCCAGCACGTCGTTCCCATCGACGCTGACGCCGGGGAAGCCGTAAGCCTTGGCCCGGTCCGAGAGATCCTTCAGCGCCGTCTGCAACCGCAGCGGCACCGATTCGGCCCAGAGGTTATTCTGGCAGACGTAAATAATCGGCAGCTTATGCACGCCGGCAAAATTCAATGATTCGTGGAAGCCGCCGATGCTCGTCGCGCCATCACCAAAGAACGAAACGACCACGGAGTCCTTCCCGAGCCGCTTCAGCCCGAAAGCCACGCCCGTGCCGACGGCCAATTGTCCGGCAATGCTGCTGGCCGGGGTGATCACATTCAGCTCGGGATAGCCCATATGCGCCGGGGAGGAGCGCCCGCGGTCCGTGCTGGTCGCTTTGGCGAAAAGCTGGGCAAAGCAGAACTTCAGCGGTGCGCCCTTGATTATGTTGGAGGTCCAGTCGCGGTGCGAGGGCGCGATCCAGTCGTCCTTCCGGAGCGTGTACGCGGCGCCGACCTCGGTGGCTTCCTGGCCCACTCCCGAGTAGAAGTTTCCACCGAACTTGCTCTGGCGAAAGAGGATACGCGCCTTTTCGTCGCACATCCGGCACTTCAGCACCCCGGTATAGAGGCCAATCAGCAGGTCGTTCGAATAGGCAGGTTTCTCGATGTCGGGCTCCATGACCGCCCGGCTAACTTTCGATGCCATCTTTGCTCCTGTCAGCGCGAGGCTGACCGAAAATCATCGCAAAGAATATATCACGAATGCGAATGCGGTTGGAAACCAGGACCGGGATAACATATCGAAGTGGTGCCATTACGGAACAGAAGCTCCAAATGCGTCGACTCGAGCGGTGGTTGGAGGCCAAAAATCGGCGTGTTTTTGTCTTGAATAGAAATGGCTCCGATTCTTTAGTTTCAATGAGTTACGGCGATTTCTACTCCCCACCGTGTCTCGAATAGAAATGGGGCACCGTCGGCGTCGAGGACGGCCGACTTCGGAGTTTCGAGGTCCGAATTTGAAGCAAGATTCGATGACGGAGTCTTCCGGTTGCACGATAACTCGGTCAGCGGGGCTTTCATATGGTACGAAGCGCGGAATTAGCGCCCGAGCGACGCCTAGGTTCCTCGCGCGGTGCGGCCAGCCAGCTTTGCCACGAATTCGCGATCGGCAGGCAGGAAATCAAGCTCCGCCAAATCCTCGGGGCGGACCCAGCGCATCTGCTCAAACGCGAGGTTGCGCGTATCCTTCTCGTCGGCGTGAGCTGCGAAGAAAATCAATTCAATTTCGCGCGACATCTCTTTGTAGCGATGTCGAGTGCGATTGAGCTCCTCGCCAATTGCGGCCTCGACGCCGAGCTCTTCTTTTAGCTCGCGGGCGAGGGCTTGCGCGGGCTGTTCACCGGGCTGAACTTTGCCGCCGGGGAATTCCCACTTGAGGCCAAAGGCGTCATTTTTGCGGCGCTGGCAAGCCAGAATTCGACCGCGCGACTCAATGAGAGCGGCGACAACGACGAGTGGCTCGGTAGAGCGCGAAGGCGGGGTTTGCGCGCGACGCGTTTTCATGGCGAAAGCTCCGGATGAATGGCGCGCAGCAGAGCGCGAGCGCCGTCGATGAGTGGAGGGCCCGGCGTATTCAGCAGTTCGTCGCGAATGACGACGACGCGCCGGTTTTTGATCGCGGGCACGTCGCGCCAGCGCGGATTCTCGAGGGTGCGTCGCGGATCGGCGCGCTCGCCCGTTGCCGTCCACGCCAGAATAATCACCTCCGGCGCGGCTTTCGTAATTTGCGCGTCACTTAGCCGTTCGCCCGGCGGTACGATCAGCTTACCTCCCGCTAGACTCACAAGTTCTGCGACCCAGGGCGGGGAACTGATTCGCGGATTCGGCCAGGCCTCGGCGTAAACTCGCGGCCGCGTTTTCGCGCGCGCTGCGAGACGGCCAATGACCGCGAGTTGCTTCTTCATTCGGGAGATCAATTTTTCAGCGGCGGGGCGCCGATTCGTCAGGCCGCCAAGCCGCCGGACATCCGCGTAAATATCTTCGAGGCTTCGAGGATTGAGCGCGACGAATGTTGCGGGCAGGTTCAGTAATTCCGCGACAACTTCCGGCCGAAAGGGAACTGACCCTACGATTAGGGTCGGCCGCAGAGCCGCGACTTCGCGAACATCCAGCTTCCAGCAATCACCGACGCGCGCCAGGCGACCCACTGGTGCGACTTCTCGGCACCATTTGCTTACTCCGACGACGCTGCGACGCGCGCCGATCGCGAATAAGATGGAAGTCGCGTTCGGCGCCAAGGAAACGATGCACTCTTCGAATTTCATACTTCGCCGCGTCATGATCCCCACGATTCTACCCGCCAGCCTGCGCAAAACGCACACATGCCGACACGCTAGTCTTCAAAGGTGAAGCGATTTAGAGCGGATGGTGGTTGCGAATCTCGGGTAGCGGGCCGAGATCCATGAAGCGCACGTCGCGGGCCTCGTCGCGGACCGAACTGAGCGCCACTAGAACTTCGCGGAAGTAGTAGTACGTTCCGGCCAGCAAGCAGATCATGGAGAGAACAAAAACGATAGCAGCGGCCAGCGCGGCATGTTCCCAGTAGAGGCCAAAGCCCAGCAGCAGGCAGGAGGTGATCGTCCCGGCAAGAGAAATAAGAACCAGCAGGAAGCAGCGTTGAATCATGGCGGCGCGCTGCTCGATCGCGGTGATTTGCGACGTGTAGGCCTCGGCTTCCTGCAGGCGGTCATTCTTGGCGGCGTCATGCTTGGCGTGAATGAACTGCCGCAGGCGGCTGACGATGCCCATCAGGCGGACGTTGATCGAGAGGATGAGCAGGGAAGTGGCGGACACAAAGAGAGCGGGAGCGAGGAAGGCTTGAAACAGCCGAGTGATGTCGATCATGACGGAGCCGTTTTGGAGTGTAAATGAATTCCAGGGTATTCGATGGGATTTGTTGGGGAGAGGTGTCGGCTGCGTTGGACGTTTAGATCCTTAGTCCGCCTAGGCGGACTAAGGATGACAGCGTTTAGAATTTTTGTGCGGGCTGCAATGTTGCGGCCTGACATAAACGGTGATTCGTTTTTAGATTTTAGATGTGGAGTTTTGGGCCGGCCTTTTTGATCTCGGACGAGGCGTCGCTGGCATTTTCTGTGAAATTGTTCACGAACATCACCGCCAAGTCGCGGGCCTTGCGGTCGTATGCGGTTTTGTCCTTCCAGGCGTCGCGCGCGTTCATGATTTCATCGGGGACGCCGGGGCACGACACCGGAACCGCAAATCCAAAAGTCGGATCGAGCTTTGTCGCTGCATCCTTGAACGCGCCGGAAAGAACCGCCTTCACCATCGCGCGGGTGAATTCGAGTTTGATCCTTTGACCTTGTCCGTAAGCCCCGCCGATCCAGCCGGTGTTCACCAGCCAGACATCCACATTGTGCTTGGCCAGTTTTTCACCAAGCAATTTGGCATAGACGGTCGGCGGCAGCGCCATGAAGGGCGCGCCAAAACACGTGCTGAAAGTCGCCTGCGGCTCTTTGATTCCCGACTCAGTGCCCGCAATTTTCGCGGTATAACCGGAAATAAAATGATACATCGCCTGCGCGGGAGTGAGGCGCGCCAACGGCGGAAGCACGCCAAATGCATCGCAGGTGAGCATGATGATGTGTTTGGGATGGCCTGCTTTGCCTGTTCGGGTCATATTCGGAATGTGGGTGATGGGATAAGCGGCGCGCGTGTTTTCGGTGAGTGAGGCGTCGTTCAGATCGACGTGCCGCGTGCGCGTGTCCATGGCCACATTTTCCAAAATCGTTCCGAAGCGCCGCGTGGTTTCGTAAATTTCCGGCTCGCCGGTGGGCGATAGCCGGATAACTTTTGCATAGCATCCGCCTTCGAAATTGAAGGCGCCATTTTCGCTCCAGCCATGTTCGTCGTCGCCGATCAATGTGCGATCGGGATCGGCGGAAAGCGTCGTTTTGCCCGTGCCGGACAAGCCGAAGAAAATGGCCACGTCGTTTTCATCGCTGCCGTAATTCGCCGAACAGTGCATGGCCATCACGCCTTTTTGCGGCAGCAGGTAATTCATCACCGTAAAGATGGATTTCTTGATTTCACCGGCGTACGCGGTGCCGCCAATCAGAATCAATTTCTTTCCAAAATGCAGCAGCACGAATGCTTCGGAGTGCGTGCCGTCAACGGCCGGGTCGGCGTGAAAATCCGGGGCGTGCAGGACGGTAAATTCCGGAACGTGTTGCGCCAGCTTTTCAGGATCCAGCTCGCGGATAAACATGGTGCGGGCGAACAGCGCGGCCCAAGCCCGCTCGCTGACCACGCGAATCGGAATGCGATATTGTTCGTCCGCCCCCGCGTAGCAGTTCTGAATGAAAATATCCTTTCCCTGCAGATACGAGCAGAGGCGGTGCTTGAGGGCGTCAAATTTCGCGGCATCGAGCGGGCGATTGACTTGGCCCCAGGAAATGTTGTGTTCGCTGGAAGGTTCGCGCACGAAAAAGCGATCTTGCGGCAAGCGCCCGGTGTATTGGCCCGTGCGCACAACCAGTGGGCCGAGATGACACAGCGTTCCTTCATAGCGGCGAATGGCCTCTTCGTAGAGCGCGGCCGTGGGCAGATCCCAATAGACGCGCCCGAGATTATCGAGACCGAGATCTCTGAGACTTTGCTCCTGCGGCGTGATTTTCGAAGAATTAGTTTTTGCGAACTCAGTTCCACGAGGAGCGGTTAGCACGGACATGATGACGTCCCCCTTTTGGGAAGTGACGGCGCAATTTTCGATAGTGCGATTGAGTGGCGGGAGATGCTGTTCCGACTGGGCACACTTGGCGCAATCTCCCTTTCGCTTTATCGGCTAGAGGCGAAGGGGAGTTTAGGGAAAGGCCGGACGATTGGGCCCGCGTTGACTTGAAAGGTGTCGCCACCTAATATGACGCGGAGTTCCGGGGCAAATGATCAACGAATCCATCTCGCACTATCGCATCATCGAAAAACTTGGCGGCGGCGGCATGGGCGTGGTTTACAAGGCCGAAGATACCCGCCTCGGCCGCATGGTGGCGCTGAAATTCCTGCCGGATGAGACGGCGCGCGACCCGATCGCGCTCGATCGCTTTCGCCGCGAAGCGCGCGCTGCTTCGGCGCTGAATCACGCGAATATCTGCACGATTTACGATATCGGCGAGGCGGACGGGAAGCCGTTCCTGTGCATGGAGCTGCTCGAAGGCTCGACGCTCAAGCACGTGATTCTCGGCCGGCCGATGGAGATCGAGCGCCTGCTGGATATCGCGCTGGAAGTGACGGACGCGCTCGAAGCGGCGCACGAACGCGGCATCGTGCACCGCGACATCAAGCCCGCAAATATTTTCATCACCAAGCGCGGGCACGCAAAGATTCTCGATTTCGGCCTCGCCAAGAATGTCGGCATTAAGGCCATCCCGGCCGCCGGCGCCGATGCCACGCAAGATCAACTCACGCCTCCAACAAAGGAAGAGAATCTCACCAGCCCCGGCAGTGCTGTCGGCACGATCGCCTATATGTCGCCGGAGCAGGTGCGCGCCAAGGAAGTGGATGCGCGCACCGACCTTTTCAGCTTCGGCGTGGTGCTCTATGAAATGTCTACTGGCGTATCGCCGTTCCGCGGTGAATCTACCGGCGTGATTTTCGATGCCATTCTGAATCGCCCGGTCGCCGCGCCGGTGCGCCTCAATCCCGAAGTGCCCGCGGAGCTCGAGCGCATCATTGGCAAGGCGCTCGAAAAAGATCGCGATACGCGCTATCAGCACGCGTCCGACATGCGTGCCGATCTGAAGCGGCTCAAGCGCGAATTAGATTCCACGCGGTCCGCAAAGAACGTCGCGATCGCGAGCGAGCCGGGAGAGCATCTCAGCTCACTGGCTCAACCTGCGGCGAGCGCCCCGCGCGATTCGTCCGTGTCCGTGGCCGCGAAGAGCGACAGCGCCGCGCGCGCGGTGCATCCGTCGGGCAGCTCAGTCGTAGCCGAGGCCGCCGGGCGGCACAAGGGCGCGCTCGCGGGCATCGCTGTGGTGGTTCTGATTTTGATCGCCGGCGCGGGCTACGGGGTTTATTCGTTGCTGCGCGCGAAGCCCGCGGCCATGCCCTTCCAGAATTTCACCATCTCGCAAATCACCAACAACGGAAAATCCGCACAGGCGGCGATTTCACCGGATGGAAAATATATCCTGAGCGAACTGATTGATGCCGGCAAAGCCAGCCTGTGGCTGCGCAACGTGCCCACCAACAGCGATACGCAAGTGATCGCCCCGGCCGACGCAGTTTATAGCGAACTCGGATTTTCTCCGGACGGTAACTACATCTATTTCCGGAAAGCGGAGACGGCGGTTCAATTTAGCTACAATTTGTATCGCGCGCCGGTGCTCGGCGGTGCGCCGCAGTTGATCGTCCGCGATATTGATTCGGGCGTTTCCTTTTCACCGGACGGCAAGCGCTTTGCCTACGTGCGTGCGAACGATCCCGAAGTTGGCAAGTATCAATTCCTCACCGCGAATGCGGATGGCACGGATGAAAAGGCGTTCTTCACTGCACCTACTCCGCTAATTCCGCAAGCGCTGGCGTGGTCACCAAACGGGAAACAGGTTGCGGCCGTGATCCCGCAAAGCGGCGATGAACTCAGCTCCATCCATCTATACGATGTCGCTTCCGGCAAGTCGGAAACGGCGGCGATCTTTAAGGACAAGCTCCTTCGCAAGCAGATCTGGCTTCCCAATGGCGAGGCCCTGCTGGGCATTTACCAAGAGCCAGCCAGCGGCCCGCGGACGCAGATCGGTATCACCTCGATTCCTGGCGGGAAATTTCAGCAGGTGACGAAGGACACCAACAGCTATATCACGATCACGCTTTCCGCCGACGCCAAGACTCTCGCCACCGTGCAACAAAAAACGCTGCGAAGCTTCTATATGTTCCCCGCTGCGGGAACGGGCGCGAACCCGCCGGGCCCCGCTCTGCCTCAAGAGAAAGACGTTTCTGATTTCGTGTGGACGGCCACCGGAGGTTTCGATCTGTTCGAAGACGGCAATCTAGTGCGAGTTTCCGCCGATGGCAGCGGCAAGACCGTGCTTCTAAGCGGCTTGGGAATCAATGGACTGAGCGCCTGCCGGGATGGGCGGTCGCTGGTCTTCAGTTGGGTTGGACACGGCGGTGGGAATCAGGTCAACGTGTGGCGCGTTGACGCGGATGGCACAAATCCGAAACAACTTTCGAATGGAAAGCTGGACCTAAATCCTGAGTGCTCGCCAGATTCGAAGTGGGCTTACTATCTCGAGCTGAACGGCAACCTAAAGCGCGTGCCCATCGACGGATCCGCCGCACCAGAGGTGGTGCCCGGCAGCGCGATTCCAAATTCTATCGTTGCCGCTCCGCGCGTGGCGATTTCGCCGGACGGAAAACAGGTGGCGTTCATCGCCGCGATTTCTCCGCCCGACCAACCGAGCCGGAGCATCCTGAAGCTAGCCGTGCTGGCGCTCGATGCCGGGCCGGACGCACATCCTCAGCTTATCGATCCCGATCCGCGCATTGGAGGCAGTCTGAGTTTCTCGCCGGATGGAAAGGCTCTGATTTATCCGATCCGCGAAAGCGGAGCTAGTAATCTCTGGCTTCAGCCGCTCGATGGTTCCGCGAAGCGTAAGATCACGAATTTCCTCGCCGAACGCATAGAGGCCTTCCACTGGTCGCCCGACTGGAAGATGCTGGGAATGGTGCGCGCGCACACGGAATCCGACGTCGTGCTGCTGCGCGATACGCAGCCGTAGCGGTCCTCGTAGCGCCGGCGTCCCCGCCGGCATCTTACGACTTCAAATTTCAGCGAAGACGATGAACGTGCGCGGACTCCAAAGCTAATTCAACGGCTCGGTTCATGTTGCGCGCGCCGCGCGCGACCACTGCCCACATTGAAGATTGTGCTCGTAAGATGCCGGCGGGGACGCCGGCGCTACTTTTGCTGCGCTTGACTCCGCTCGCCCCTTCTGAGACGCTCCGCACTGGAATTGCCCAGCCCCACAAGGAGGACGCGCATGTCCATTTATCTGACCCAGGTTGCCTACAACACGGAGTCATGGAACAAGCTGGTGGCGAATCCGCAGAACCGTTTCGACGCGATTCGCACGCCGATTGAAAATCTCGGCGGAAAATTGCTGAACGGGTGGTTTTCGTTCGGCGATTACGACGCGGTTTGCATCATCGATATGCCCAGCAACGTCGAAGTCGCCGCGATCGCCATCGCATTCGCCGCCGGCGGCGCGTGCAAGGGAGTGAAGACTACGCCGTTGCTCACGGCAGCGGAGGGAATCGAAGCGCTCAAGAAGGCGGCGAAGTGCGGATACAAGGCACCGGCTGCCAAGGCTGCTTCAGCGCGCTAGCTGCTCATTCGCGGGATTTCGAGTACTAACTCCGGGCCCCGGATCTACGGGGCCCAAAGCATGGCGAGGCAGCGAGCGTTCTCTAGCTGGCCGCATCAGGAGTTTTCCTAGCCGCCAAGTATCACGCTTTTCCCGCCGACGGTTTTATTGCCGCCACCCGGCGCTTGTGTCGGACTGTGAGCCGCATCAGTTTATTCTTTTTCCGTCCGTACTTTACCGCACGACGACTGGAAGCTGATGGTGCGACCGAAGGCTCTGGTCCCGGTTAACTATTGTAGACTGATACCAAAGTTTTATTGCTCCTACTGGCGTGCTGCGGTCTAATTGTCTCCCGGGGCACCGCTCGGCGGCTTCCGGTGTCCAACTTTCTAAGAACATGAAACTCCGTTCTCTGCTCCTCGCTTTCGTTTTTGCGTTCATGTCGTCGTGTCTCTTCGCGCAGTCCGCTCCGGTCGGCCGCGTTGAGATTCTGGGCCGTCTCGCGTTGGGCTACTCGCCCAGCTACATCGCCCATCTCATCAAAACCCGTGGACTGAGTTTTTCTCCTACGGCGGATTTCCTAGACCGTGTAAAGCTCGCTGGCGGCGAAGGGATTCTCTTCGAACGCCTCTCGTCCGCCGGCGTGACATCGTCCTCTACCTCGGGTGACCAGGACGGACCAGTTGAGCATCTTGGTAAATGTGCCGCTCTTAGTCACTCGGGTGCCCTAGAGTCTGCTACGAAGGAATGCCGCGGATCGATAGATGAGAATCCCAAGAGTCCTTGGCCTCTGCTGGCGACTGCTAGAGCCCTATATCTCGATAGGTTGTGGCGAAAACCACCTCGCGTTGTCACGAAGCGAGACCCAGAAGAGGCCGAGCTGCTTCTGCGAGCTGCGGCACTTGTCCCGAATCTTCCGGCGGTTCAACAAGCCGTGGCCTCCACTGCGACCAGTTCCGACGATGAGTCAGAGTTGCAAAAGTTGGCCTCCGTCGATCCGGACGACGAGGACGACGGCGAAGCGCCAGGGTGGAGTGACATTCCCGAGATGCCTACGTTCGTAGGTGGCCCCAGCCAAGATGCCGGGCCGCCGGCATTTGCCTCCGAGGAAGATACCGCGGCGCCTGGTCCTGCTTCCGATGAAGATACCGCAGAGACCACTCCTGCCCCTGATGGACCGAGCTCCATTGAAGCGCAGCTCATTGGTCGCGTAAAGGAGGAGCCTGAGCTTGCGAGCATCCACGTCGCGCTAGCCAATCAATATGCGGAGACTCACAATCTAGAAAAAGCGGAAAGCGAACTGCGGGAGGCCATTCGCCTTGAGCCGGATAACCCCCCGCCTCACTCTGCGTTGGCGGCGCTATTTTCCGCCAACGGGAAAGACGATGCCGCCCTCACGGAACTTCACGAAGGCGTTCGCATCGTTCCGTTCGGCGACTCCCAGCACATGGCGTTCGCGGCCGGCCTCGAATTTGTGGGCCGGACTCAAGAAGCTGTCGCCGAACTCAAGACGTTGCTGGCGAGTCATCCAGCCGATGTGGCGCCCAGCGACGCGCTCGTCGAGCTTTACGAAAAGCACAAAGAGCGCAAGCCCGCAATCTCCGAGCTGCGTCGCTCCCTCAACGCGTCGTCTTCGCATTTCGCCGATCAGGCCGAGTTCGTAAAGAGCCGCTTTGAGGACGAGAATAATCTCGCCAATCTCTTGAAAGAGGACCGGCAATATAGCGCCGCAGCGGAACAATATCTGTTTCTGCTTGGCTTCATGCCGGACAACGGGGGGCTCCATAATGATTACGCCAACGTCCTCCTCGCGCAACATAAACTCGACGCCGCGATTGACGAATACAACCAGTCGCTCCGGCTGAATCCGGACAGTTCCGCGGCGCACAACAATATCGGTCTCTGCCTGGCCCAAAAGAAAGACCTGGATGGCGCCATTGCAGAATTTGCCAGGTCTCTAGAACTCAGCCCCAATGTCCCAGGCACAGAAATCTCTCTTGGCACCGCCCTAGGTCAAAAAGGTGACCTGAACGGTGCCATGGGCCAGTTCCAGCAGGCCATCGAGCAAAATCCAAAGGACCCCGAGACGCAGATGGGGGTGGCCTTCGCTCTTTCGCAATTGAAAGATGCGTCCGGCGCTATCGCTCACCTGAAGCGCGCTCTCGAGCTTCAACCCGATTATCCGACTGCGGAAAATAACCTCGCGTGGATCTACTGCACAGCGGATGATGCCAGACTGCGAAATCCGTCCGAGGCTCTGGTCCTCGCGCGTCGTGCAGTTGAGACATCTCCGTCTCCCAATCCATCTTTTCTCGACACTCTCGCTGAGGCGCAGTTCATGAACGGCCAGCGCACCGAGGCCGTGGCCAGCGAAAAACAGGCCCTCAAACTCGATCCAGAAAACGCGGGATATAAGATGCGCCTCTCCCAATTCCAAGAAGGCGCTAAACCGGCCGCCGCCTCGGGACCCTGACGCCCGCTGCGGCCCGCCGCGGCCTCCATATTGCCAAGACGGGCATCGAATTGAATTTTCGGTCCGCGCGGACTAGGCTACACCGCTCCAGCCATGAAATTATCACTGAGATCCGCGCAGATTTTCCGGTCTTGCCTGGGATGGCGGTCTGAAGATGCCGGCGGGGGCGCCAGCGATACAAAAAAAGCGCCGGCCCCGCGATCGGGACCGGCGCTCTTTTTTTGAATTTGCCTTTGATTACTGTTCCTTCTCTACCTTCTTGATATTCGGCTTGGCAAGCTGCCAGAGGATGTCCACATCGGAAGCGTCGTTCGGATAATACTGCGCCGACTTCTGTCCTGACGGCAGCAGCACCACATCCGCGCGGCGATTGTAAGCCAGCCAGCTGGTCCGCTTGTTCGCATGCTTCTTCGCGGCCTTGGCAGGATTCGCTTCCTCGAGTCCCTTTACTTCATCCTTGGTCAGATTGCGTTCCTCGCCGTAGGCGGCGGTCTCGACCTTATCCGAGGCCACGCCCTGATCCACGAGGTACTGCTTGATGCGCTCGACGCGGCGTTCGCTCAATTCCTGATTGTGCTTCTTGCTGCCGCGCTGATCCGCATAAGCGGTGATCGAAAGCTTCGCGCCTTCATCGTATTCCAGATACTTCTTGAATCCGGCGGCGAGCTCGGTCAAGTGCGTCGACTGGCTCTTGAGCAATCCGGTCGTGGGATGCTTCGCGTCCGGGTAATCCGTAGGATAGAAGATGCTGTAGAGCACCACGGTCGGCACCGGCTCGATCGAGCCGACGATATGCACCGAAGCCGTCTGCGTCGAGGAGCCGCCGCAAACGTTCGTGGCATTCAGCGAATAAGTGTTGGTCTCATCCACCGGACCAAGGTCGGTCTTCTTCGGCTCGGCCTTGATGGACTGGCTGCCGTTTAGATCCACCTTGCCGAGCGGATCGATGTTGACGTTATCCGCATTCGAAGTGGTCCAAGTCAGCGTCGTCGAGTCCTGCACTTTCACCTTCTCGCCGATCTTGCGATAGTGCAGCTCGGCCGGATTTGCGGCCAGGCTGGCCACCACCACGGTATTCACGTTCACCGTCGACGATGAAGTCGCCACGCCGCCGGGTCCCGTCTCGGTCAAAGTGTAGGTTGTCGTTGCGTGCGGCGTAACGGACTGGCTGCCCGTCGTGGCCACGTCGCCGACGTTGCTAATGTTGCCCTTTACCGCGTCGTTGGCGCTCCAGTTGAGCGTCGAAGACTGGCCGCAATTGATCTGCGTAGTGGAAGCCGTAAATCCGCCGATGGTCACCGGCGCAACTACTACAGTCGCGCTGGCGATCCCCGCCTTGAAACGCGGCAATGGGCTCTTCTTCATCAACGCCTCGCCGCGCGGCCAGGGCTTGTTCTGCGTCGCGCCGTTCTTGCTCAAGTCGATGATCACTTTCTGATTCGCCGCAACATTCACAGTGCCGGACCACACTTCCGTCCCATTGCGCGTCACGGTGATATTGTGCGAGCCAGGCGGAACCAGCAGCTCCTGCTTCCAAATCCAATCCCAGTTGAATTCGTCCACGTGCCCTACGAAATAGTCGGGCGTCTTGCCCTCGAGCAGCACCGCCGAGCGATCCGATCCGTGGAACTGAATGCGGCCCCACGGCCCGCCAACGTTTCCGCCGTAGGCCTCGAGCTTCACGTCGAGCGGCGTCGTCTTGCCCGCATCAACGTTCACGTCCTGCGTCGAAATCTTGTATCCATAATTAACGACGGCGACCGTATGCTTCCCCGCAGGCAGCGAGATCGTCTGGTTGCCGTCCTTGATGGCTTTGCCATCCACAAATACGTACGCCTGCTTCGGCGTCACATGAATCTTCAGCTTGCCGTCTTGCGCGTATGCTGGTCCCGCGCACAGCATGAACGCCGCGGCAACGAGCGTGATCCACACGCGGAGATGTCGTGTAAACATTCTATGGCCCTCCTCAGGGCTACTGCGCAAACTTTTTACTTGGTCCCAAGAACCGAGGTCAGCTGGACGCATCAAAATACCTTCCAACTGTACTCCTGTCAATGATTTATCGAAAAAATCCCAGTTTCAAAACTCTTGCACACTTCTATCAACGCGACGCGGATTCGTCGTACAATCGGGAATCGTTTCCATGTTTAGTCCCGCAGTTCTCGATCACTTCAAGAATCCCCGTAACGCTGGTAACCTATTGGATGCAACCGCGGTTGCGGAGGTGACAAATCCCGTCTGCGGGGACATCCTGCGCCTGTCGGTGAAAATCGAGAATGGCAAGGTGATCGCCGCCAGATTCAAGACGCAAGGCTGCGTAACCGCGATCGCCTGCAGCTCTTATGTAGCGGAATGGATGGAAGGAAAGACGCTGGAAGATCTCCGTAAAATCACGCACGAACAAATCTCAGAAGCTCTAGGCGGCCTACCTCCAGCCACGATGCACGGCGCGCAATTAGCTCACGACGCCCTGATCGCCGTCACAGCAAAACTCCGCTAGCCCAAGCGCCCAGTAGCTTTGGATGTCATCCTGAGGGCGGTGTTTGGCCTAAGGATCTAAACGTTCAACCAACCGCCCGACTACGCCGAACATTCATCGCAGTCGCTGCAGAGCCCCAGGATCATTCAAATTCAGCACGACGCCTTCCTCTTCCGTAGCGACGGTCTCGATCTCGTCCGGATGCGCCCGCACCACAGCCCGCGCCCCAACATCCATCGGCGCATTCATCAAATCCGTAAACAAGCGCCTAGCAAAAAGCACCGGATGTCCGCGCCGCCCCAAATAAGTAGGCAGCACAATCGCTTTCCCAGACCGATCGAACGCGCCAATAATCGCCCCCACAAGCCGCAAAGTAACCAGCGGGTGATCCACGGGGCAAATCAAAGCTGCCTCCATATCATCGTCCGGCAGGCTGCGCAGTCCCGCGTGAATGGACGATAGCGGCCCGCGCTCCCACTCCTCATTCACCACTATCTGCGAATCCTTCACCGGCAACTTCGCACGAATTTCCTCGGCCCCAGCTCCAAGCACCACGCGCGTAATTCCAATCCGTGGATGCCGCGTAGCCGCCAGCAAATGCTCAACAAACGTCAAACCATGGTATGGAATCAACGCCTTGGGGCTACCCATCCTGCGCGATTCACCAGCCGCAAGAATCAGCGCCGCAATCATGAAGGGTTCACGCAGGATTCAAATTTGCGCTGACTTCGGCCACGGAAGGATGGGCGGGGCTGCATAGACTTTGTAACAGTCTCGGTTGCGTCGGTATGCGGCCTCGGTTGTTTGTCAGGGCACGGCTTCAGCCGTGCCGAACAGCCGCCAAATCAAACCGGCTTTAGCCGCTGAGGTTTTGTTTTCGACTCTGCTCGCACGCGCGTAAGCCGCCTCGCGTGTCTCGGACCGATTCACTCGTGCTCGGAATGCGCCAAGGCCTTAAGCCCCGCGGCCTTATGCGTGAGGTTCTCAGCCTTCCGCCGCACCGCAATCAATTCCGCCGTAATGCTGACGGCAATCTCTTCCGGCGTAAGCGCCCCAATCTCGAGTCCCACGGGCGCAAACACACCTTCAAATTTCTCCGCCGGAATCCCCGACTTCTCGAGCGCCTTATAAACCGACAGCACCTTGCGCTTGCTCCCAATCATCCCGACATAGCGCGCGTCAGTCTGCACAGCCCATTCCAGCACGCGCATATCATCCTTATGCCCGCGCGTGACGATCACCAGATAAGTCGAAGGATTCGGCCGGATCTTCGCAAACGCGTCTTCGTACGTTGTATAAATCTCGCCGGCCATCGGAAACCGCTCGGCATTCGCAAAACTCTCGCGGTCATCCACAATCCCGATCCAGAAACCGGCCAGCGAAGCCACTTTCGCCACGGCGGTAGAAACATGCCCGCCGCCAAAAATAAAAAGCCGCGGCTGCGGCAAAATCGGCTCGACGAAAATCTCCAAAGTCCCTCCGCAAATCAACCCCGAATCGTAAGCCGCTTCATTGTTCAAATTAAATGTCATCTTCCGCGGCAATTCCGCCTTCATCACATCCTTAGCCGCGGCCCAAACTTCAGCTTCGACGCACCCGCCGCCAATCGTCCCGGCAATCGATCCATCCTCGCGCACCAACATCCGCGAACTCTCAAACGAAGGAATCGACCCATTCGTATGCACAATGGTAGCCAAGGCCCCGCGCCGCCCCTCCTGCCGCATCCTCACAATCTCTTCAAATAGGTCCATTCGAAGTGTCGCTCTTGTAGGGGAGAGTCTATAGACCCTCCCGCAGTTCGGCTCTCTTCACTTAAGGTTAGAACTCGCCATCAACCCTGTCAATTTCTTAGACCGCGCAACGCTTAAACAATTGCGTGATCGTCGCGACGGGACTATTATTAGGCCCAACCAAGGTATGCGAGAACTATCAATATTAGAAAAGGTACTCCTGTTCGCCGGAAGTCTAGTATCCGTAGGGGGCGTGTGTTGGCTTCTCTACTACCGGCACAAACCTGCGGGCTTGCTCGAGCCTACAGGTCAGTGGTGCGCCTTCGTGAGCCTCCTGGGCTTGCTCATTTTCTGCTACGCAATGCGCTTCGCGGGCGTGGCGCGCAAATCGAACTGGTCGCCGCAGCGGTGCCAATGGATTCCGGCGACTCCCTTCTTTATGCTCATCGCACTCTTCGCGGTTAAGAGTTCAATGCGGGCGGCAATTCCCGTGTTGATCTCCTCGGGAATCTTGACCGGCATTCTTTGCAGAAGGTTGGCGTATCCAGACTTGCGCGCGGAAGAAGCGTACCGAGACAAAGGACAGCTTCACGTCTTCCCGAAGTGAGCGTCGGCAGACGGTGCACGTCATCTCAGCGAAAACGACAATCTTTAGCGAACGGCACGGCGAGACTTAGAGGGATCGATGAAAAGAGTCGCGCTTGTGATCCTTCGTCTCTTTAGCGGCGCCGCCGGGCTCCTCCTGGTGCTTATGGCGTGCCGAACCGCGTTTGAAACCGCTAAGCGTTATCGCTACCCATCATTCCTGGATACGGTGCCGCGATTTACATTGGCAGGCGAATTCGAGCTTTGGCTCGCCATCGTGGGTTTCTTGGTGGGCGGCATCTATCTAAGTAAATCGGCAATAACGGGATCTTGGAGACTGATGCGATAGGCGATCCGAATTTCTCACGATTGCCACGAGACGACGCCTCGGCTTTTCCTTCGCGATCTCCGGTTTACAGGGTGAAATCTCGATGCTACTTTGTCCACTCTAGAATGAAAGCCATCATCTTTTCTGAACACGGCGGCCCCGAAGTCCTTCGCTACACCGAAGTTCCCGAGCCTGTCATTGGAGCGAACGACGCCCTCATCCGCGTGCGCGCCTGCGCGCTCAATCATCTCGATCTCTGGGTGCGCAAGGGCATCCCCGGCCGCAAAATCCCGCTGCCTCACATCCCGGGCAGCGATATCGCTGGCGAAGTCGCCAAAATCGGCTCAAGCGTCACGCGCTTCAAGCCCGGCGATAAAGTCATCCTCAATCCCGGCATCTCATGCGGCCAATGCCCGCAATGCCTCTCTGGCAACGACAATCTCTGCCGCCAATACGGCCTCTTCGGCGAGCCGCATCCCGGCGGCTGCGCCGAATTCGTCCGCTCGCCGGAAGTAAATGTCGTCCCCATGCCCACGCGCCTGAGCTTCGAAGAAGCCGCCGCGGTCCCGCTCGTCTTTCTCACCGCGTGGCACATGCTAATCACGCGCGCTCGCCTCGTCGTTGGCGAAACCGTAGTAGTCCTAGCGGCAGGCAGCGGCGTAGGCAGCGCCGCCATTCAAATCGCCAAAGCCATGAGCGCGAGAGTAATCGCCACAGCAGGCTCCGAAGATAAGTTGCAACTAGCCAAGAAACTCGGCGCCGATGAAACCATCAATCACACCGCGCACAAAATCCACGAAGAAGTAAAACGCCTGACCAATCGCCGCGGCGCCGACGTAGTCTTCGAACACGTAGGCGCAGCCACCTGGGACCAGAGCGTAGCGTCGCTATCTCCCGGCGGCCGCCTGGTCACCTGCGGCAACACCACAGGCTACGACGTCCAGTTAGATCTGCGCTTCCTCTTCAGCCGCCAATTATCGTTACTAGGCAGCTTCATGGGCAGCAAAGCCGAACTCTATTCCGTCCTGGAGTTGGTAAACCGCGGCATCCTGAATCCAGTAATCGACAAAATCTATCCGCTGGAAAAAGCCGCCGAAGCCCACGCCCGCCTAGAAAATCGCGAGCAATTCGGCAAAGTAGTTCTGAAAGTGTAGCGCCGGCGTCCCCGCCGGCATCCGGCGACTAAATCGCGCGCAAAAACTCGTGGCACCGGACGGACCACGAATTCATTTCGAGTCGTTCTGCGCCCTCATCTGCAAAAAATCCCACTTATTCCCATACAAATCCCGAAACACTACAACGGTTGCATACTTCTCCTCGCGCGGCTCCTCCAGAAATTCCACCCCGCGTTCTTTCATCGCCCGGTAATCCCGCCAAAAATCATCGGTTCGCAAAAACAAAAACACGCGCCCGCCCGTCTGATTCCCCACGCGGCTCTCCTGCTCCGCCGTGACCGCGCGCGCCAGCAACAACGAAGTCCCACCCACACGATCGGGCGCCACGACCACCCAGCGCTTGCCGCCTCCAAGATCGCTATCTTCGATCAAGCGAAAGCCAAGCAATTTCGTGAAGTAAGCAATCGCCTCATCGTAGTCGCGCACCACCAGCGCCACGTGCCCGAGAGTCTGCGTCATAAGTCCTCGCCGCCTACATCAACGCATACACATTCCCATCCGCACTCCCAAAATAAATCACCGCACCCTGCACCACCGGCGAAGATAGCACCGTCCCCAAAGCCATCATCTTCTGCACCCCCGAAACCATATCGTCATAGAAAAAATCCACGAAGGCCGCCTCATAATTCGGCGACCCATCACCCTTCGTATACATATCCCCAGTCTTCTTCGCTCCATCCGTCTCAAACGTCCAAGCAATCTTCTGCCCCTTCAAATCGATCGCATAAAGCCGCCCCTGATTCGATCCGAAGAACGCAAAATCGCCCACCAGCGCCGGAGAAGAAAACATCGGCCAATGCTTGAAATCGAGCGAAAACACCGCGGCCCCCGACTTCGCGTCCAGCTCATAAAACATCCCCGAATCCGAAGTCCCGAAATAAACTTTCCCGTCGCGCACCGCCGCCGATCCAATCACCCACGACCCATGATTCGAAAATGCCCAAAGCTGCTTCCCGCTCGCCGCATCCACAGCATAAAAATTCGAATCCCGGCAGCCGAAATAAACCACTCCATCCATCACCGCCGCCGAAGCCTGAATCCCTTGCTGGTTGGCGATGTCATGATCCTCGCCGGTCTTGAATCGCCACTTTTCTGCGCCCGTCGCCGCGTCCAGCGCATAGAAATAACTGTCCCAGCTCCCCACATATAAAACGCCATCCGCAATCGCCGGCGAAGCATGCACCACGTCCCCAGTCTTGAATTTCCATTTCAATTTCCCCGACGCGAAATCCAGCGCATAAATATTCGTATCCCCGCTGCCAAAATAAACCGCCCCGCCGGAAATCACAGGCGACGACAAATAAAAATCAAACGGGTCAGGCATCAATTCCGCCGCCGGCAAAGAGCCGTGCAGATGCTTGCCCGCAAATCGCCGCTCGCCCTCGGTCTGAAAGCGCCATTTCAATTTCCCGCTAGCCGCGTCCAGCGCATAAAAATTCCCGTCATAGCTGCCAAAGAGAACCAGCCCCGCCGAAACCGCCGGCGAAGAAGTAATCCGGCTCTCCGCCTTGAATTTCCATTTAAAAACGCCGCTCCCCGCATCCAGCGCGTAAAGATAATGATCGCTGCTGCCCACAAACAGCACTCCGCCAGAAATCACCGGCGAAGAAATCACCGCACCGTCAGTATGAAACTGCCACTTGATCTTCGAAAATTGCGCCACGCCGGGCCCGTCATAAACGCCCGTATGCGACGCATTCCCGCGAAACATAGCCTCCTGCGCAAACGCCGGCGAACACGCCGCGAGCAATAAAATGATCAACCACCGCTTCATGCGCACCCCCTTGTGCTCCCCTGATAGACGCCGCCGCGCACGAAACGTTTTCAACGTATCGGCGGTGCCGCAGCGCAGCTCTGATTTTTACCGGTCGTAGGGGCGCCGCTAGCTGCACCCGCCCAAGTAACCCCAGGTATCGCTCGTCACCAACTCCGTTCGAGCCGATCCCCGTAGTCTCGGGCGCGCGATCAACTTCGCGATTAAAAAAACAACCGAGCCACATGGTGTCACCCCGCGACCGCTCTTCGCGACGTGCCCGAAGCATCAACCCTCGCCCGTAACTCCCTCTCCCCTCAGCACCTAACCCTGCTTCGTTTCCAAAGCAGCCCTCCGCTCCCGCTCCGCCCTCCACCGTATCTAGTACAGCATGGACGCATGCACGCGCGCCCCGCGCGCCGTGCTACTGAATTATCCTTATAGATACAAGCGATTGGAGCGACACCGGGCGTACAAGAATGATCAAGCCCGCAGCCGCTTCGCAAAGGCACCAGTGATCTCGACCAAACACAAGCCGGAGCATTCAGCCCCCAGCATCCCGGCCGCCTCGGGCCGCATCGAGCGCCGCCAGTGGTGGCTCTCCTCCTCCAGCATCATCGTCACGCTACTGCTCACCGCCGGAATCGTGCTCATAGCTCTGCCGATGATGATTCCCGGCGTATCGAATTTTTATTCCATCAGCACCAGCATCGGCATTCGCGGCCTGATCGGCGTCGTGCTGCTTTTTGATCTCTACGTCCTCTTCCAGCAGCTGACGATTCATCGCTTCCGCAAGCGCCTCGCCGAGCGCGAAGAGCTCTTCCGCCTGATCAGCGAAAATGCCGCCGACATGATCGCTCTCGTCGACGTCAGCGGCCGCCGCATCTACAACAGCCCTTCCTACGTCACCATCCTCGGCTATTCCCAGGAAGAGCTCGCCGACACTTCCTCCTTCGAGCAAATCCATCCCGACGATCACCGCAAAGTGATGGAAGCCGCGCTCGAAACCCGCCGCACTGGCGAGGGCCGCCGCATCGAATATCGCATTCGGCACAAGGATGGCCGCTGGCTCACTCTTGAATCCACCGCCAGCGCCGTCAAAAATGACGCCGGCGATGTCGAGAAGCTCGTCGTCGTCAATCGCGACATCACCGAGCGCAAGCTGCTCGAAGAGCAGCTCTCCCTCTCGCAAAAACTCGAAGCCGTAGGCCGCCTCTCCGGAGGCATCGCCCACGATTTCAATAATCTCCTCGGCGTAATTATCGGCTATGCCGAAGCCATTCAGCAGCGCATGTCTCCCCCCGATCCCATGCGCGAAGCCGTGGACGAAATCCAAACCGCCGGCAATCGCGCCGCCGCTCTCACGCAGCAGCTTCTCGCGTTCAGCCGCAAGCAGGTTCTCGAGCCCAAGGTCCTCGATGCCAACGCCGTTCTCAGCGACGTCGAGAAAATGCTCCGCCGCCTCATCGGCGAAGATATCGAACTCCAGATTTCGCTCTCCCGTCATCTCGGCCGCGTCAAAGCCGATCGCAGCCAGCTCGAGCAAGTCATCCTCAATCTCGCCGTCAACGCACGCGACGCCATGCAACAAGGCGGCAAGCTGCGCATCGAGACTAGGAACGCCCAGCTCACGGAAGCCGACCGCACTCGTTTCCGCTATGTGGTTCCCGGCCAGTACGTTTTGATTAAAGTAACCGACACCGGCTGCGGCATGGACGCCGCTCTGCAATCCCACATCTTCGAGCCCTTCTTCACCACCAAGGAAAAAGGCAAGGGTACCGGCCTCGGCCTGGCCACCGTTTACGGCGTCATCAAGCAAAGCGGCGGCTACATTTGGGTCGACAGCGAAGTCGGGAAGGGAACTGAATTCAAAATTTATCTGCCGCTAGCCGAAGATGTCGCCGAAGAATCTTCCGACTCGCAAGAGCCTTCCTCCGCGGCCGCCGCGCAAAGCGCCGCCACAATCTTGCTCGTCGAAGACGAGGAGTCTCTCCGCAAACTCACGCGCACCACTCTGAAAAGCCAGGGTTACACCGTCCTCGAAGCCCGCGACGCAGCCACCGCGCTCGCCGTCGCCGCCAAATCCGAAGCACCGATCGATCTGCTCCTGACCGACGTGGTCATGCCCGGCATGAGCGGCCGCGCTCTCGCCGAAAAATTGGGCGCTCTCCGTCCGGACATGAAAATCCTCTACATGTCCGGCTATCCAGACGGCGCCATCGTCACCCACGGCGTCTTGAATCCCGGCATGTTCATTCTGCGCAAGCCCTTCACGCGCGATGTCCTGCTCCGCCGCGTAGAAGAATCCCTAGCGCAAAAATTCGCCAATGCCGATCGCCGCTCGTGATCATCAATGCGACTTCCGATCGCGCGCGTCGTAGCGCCGTATGTAGCGCGGTACGTGGCGCCGTGCCTGGCGCCGTACGTAGCGCCGTATGCAGCGCCTGGCCGCGCGCCAGGAAAGCGATGTGCTTTGTCAGGGCACGACTTCAGTCGTGCCGAAAGGCTTTCAAAAGCAGTCCGGCTTTAGCCGCTGAGGCGAGTTTTTCGCGTTCTCACAAGCGCGCTAGAGCCCAGCATTTTGCATATGTTTTAAGCTGTCATCCTGATCCCGCATGCGGGATCAGGATCTAAGCGAAGCACTTCTCATCCGCACCCAACGAAAGGAACCATGATGCCGCGCCTGCTGATCATCGACGACGATGAATCCGTCCGCAAAGTCATGCGCTTCCGCCTGCAAGACACCTACGAAATCGTAGACACCGGCGTCCCCGAAGAGGCCCTCGCCCTCGCGCTCAGCCACAAGCCCGACGCCATCCTCCTCGATCTAATGATGCCCAAATTTTCCGGCTTCGAAATCTGCCAGACTCTCTCTTCGCTCAGCTTCACGCAACTCATTCCCATCTTCATCGTCAGCGGCGAATCCGCCGCGCGTTACAAAGACTTCTGCGAAAATCTCGGCGCCAAAGCCTATTTCCAGAAGCCCGTGAATTTCGAATCCCTGCAAGCCTGCCTCGCCAAAGCCACCGGCGTAGATCGCCCCGATCGCCGTTGCGAACCGCGCATCCGCCTGCGCATCTCCCTAAAACTCCGCGGCCTCGATTCCAAAGGCCGCCCCTTCGAGTGCGTCACAATCACCGAAAACGTCAGCGCCCACGGCTTCTGCTGCCCCTGCAGCGAAAATCTAGCCATGAACTCCACCATCGACGTCTTCCACATCTCCCAACGCCAGCAATTCACCGGCAAAGCCATGACCGTCCGCATCGACTGGCCCAACACCCCAGGCCAACTCTACGGCTTCCAATTCATAGGCCCCCCCACCGACTGGATCCTAAAATAAGAATGTAGCTCAGGTCTTCAGACCTGAGGCCGTTCGGTTTTGAACTGGACGTTTCGGCCCGCGAGTGTCCCACGCCTTCCGATGGTGTTGCCTTTAGGGGTGGCCCATCCTTCGCGGTGTCTGCGAAGGGTGGGGCTTTTCGGCCCCGCAGTTCGGCCCCGCTCCGTATGTCGGCTCGACGTGTGGCTCAGTCCTCTCTGAAGGACCGCCGTGGACACCCGATCGTTCCTGCTTTCTGGGAAAGGTCGAGCGTTCCAAGAAGAGAGTCGTTGGAGGGAGCCCCCTGCTTCAGCAGGGGGAGCTGGACTTCACAGGTTGCGGAAAAAGGGTTCGTTTGTACTGCGAGTGCCTGCTTGCGATTCTCAGGTTTCGTTTTCGCCCGGTGCTAAT
>Ga0116225_1000431_pt1 | contig 32762 bp, 31 predicted proteins | sample Sb_taG_8_FD_88968 | JGI IMG/M metagenome (GOLD analysis project Ga0116225, IMG submission 88968) | Peat soil microbial communities from Weissenstadt, Germany - Sb_50d_c_BC metaG | ecosystem: Environmental > Terrestrial > Soil > Wetlands > Peat | place: Germany: Weissenstadt | collected 2010-09-21 | reverse complement strand
GAACACCGCTGGGCGGCTACGTTATACTAAGAAAACAATCCAAGTGGGCCTGTGGCGCAGTTGGGAGCGCGCTTCCATGGCATGGAAGAGGTCGTGAGTTCGAATCTCACCAGGTCCACCAAATTTCTCAAACACTTACGGTTCCCCGCCTGCTAAGACATAGGCGCCGGAGTCCAACTGGAGTCCAAAAATGAACGCCAGCCCTGCGATTCGACCCGGCCGCCGCCGGTTGAGTAACGGACCGACCCTTACCTCGAATGCAGCCTAGTTTCCTGGACGCTCTCTACTCCTATAAGAACCCGACAAACCCGACAATTGCGGCCTAAGCGATTGATTGTGCACGGGCGATCCATGTCGGGTAGGGCCAAAAACCCGACATGAAACCCGACAAAAGCCAGCCAAGAACCCGACAAATCCTCGGATGCGTTCGCCGTGAACGCACGCGCGGTTCTTCCTCAGATTACGGAATTCAGCGATGAGGGCGGGAGCGGAATAGAAGGAATATCGACAACGCCAGTAACGTCACAAACACACCCGCGATGGCTCCGGACATATTCGGCCCTTTCTTGAAAACGATTGTCAATCAATCGGGGGCGGAAGGATAGCTCCTGCATTGGGAGGTGGGATATCCACTATTCACCAACTCGCGTAGTCTCCCCGGTTTGAAGTTGTCTGTTGACGACTGAAATCCGCAGCTGCTATTCAGGAGGCGGAATGATGAAGTCGTCGCAACCGATGGAAATTCAACTCTGGCCCATCGACCGACTCATTTTCTACGCGCGTAACCCACGTAAGAATGACGCCGCCGTGGACCGCATGTGCAGCAGCATCCGCGAATTTGGTTTCAAGATTCCGGTACTCGCCCGCAGCGGCGGTGAGGTCGTTGATGGCCACCTGCGCCTCAAGGCCGCGCGCAAGTTAGGATCGTGGCCCGGTGGCGACACAACCGGAATCCCTGTGATTCTGTGCGACGAGTGGACGCCGGCGCAGGTGCGGGCATTCCGACTCATGGTCAATCGATCCGTCACCTGGGCCGCGTGGGACGAGGAACTGCTCGCCCTGGAACTGCAGGAGCTGAAAGAGTCCGGTTTCGATCTTGATCTAACTGGGTTTGACCCCGGCGAGATCGACAACCTCCTGGCGCTGGAAGATGACGAGAGAGCAAATGCCGCGCCGCCGATTCCCGAGAATCCGGTGTCCCAACTTGGCGACATATGGGTCTGCGGAAAGCATCGGGTGCTGTGCGGGGACGCTACAAGCGCAGAAGTGGTGGCCCGACTGCTTGGCGAGCGCAAGCCCCGCTTGATGGTGACCGATCCCCCGTACGGAATTGAACTGGATTCCGAGTGGCGCGATCGCGCCGGCTTGAATGGCTGCGGGGCGGCGGAGGCCAGCTACATGAAGAAACGCACGGCGGGGCACACCGAGACGACCATCTCCGGTGACACTCGCGCCGATTGGTCCGACGCCTTTGCGCTGGTGCCGAGCCTCGAAGCGGCGTACGTGTGGCACGCATCGAAGTTCACCCGCGAGGTTCTCGATGGCCTACTACGCATTGGGTTCCTTCACCATCAGCAGATTATTTGGAACAAAGGCCGCACCGTCCTCACGTGAACGCACTACTGGTTCCAGCACGAGCCTTGCTGGTATGTGAGAAAGAAGAACGCACCCTGGCTGGGCAAAGCCGGCGAGAATTCGACCATCTGGGACTCGCCGTCGCCGAAGTTCATCATGGGTGGGTCGGAGGAAGATAAGTTTGATCATCCAACGCAGAAGCCTGTCGATCTGATGCGACGCCCGATCCTCAACCATCTCCGCCGTAGCGAGCTGGTCTACGATCCATTCCTTGGCAGTGGCACCACGCTGGCTGCGGCGGAACTGACTGAGCGTGCCTGCTACGGGCTGGAGCTAGACCCGAAGTACGTTGACGTCATAGTCCAGCGTTGGCAGCAACTGGCCGGCAAGAAGGCGACCCTCGATGGAGACGGACGGGTCTTCGATGACATCACCGTAGAGCGCAGGAAGGAAGCCGCATGAATCGCGCGTTGCCGCCGCGAGATGGCGGAAATCGAGGCGCTGCTGCTGGCTGGACACCCAGATATTCAGGGGCTGTGCCTGGCACTGGCAGACTGGTCTGCTGAATTGCGATTGATTGAGAACTACAAGAACGCCGAACGGGCTCGAACGAAAGGAGACTTGATCCATGGAATCCCGAAACTCTGAACCTATCAGCAGCTCGAACAACATCGAACTTGCCAAGAGGTGCCTTGCGCTGATCCGTGATATCGCCGGTCGCGGTGCTTGTTCTCAAGACCCCGAAAACATTGGGTACGCCCTGGAGGAGTTGTCCCAGGTGTGGTATGAGAGGACCGGCAGTGACGAGCGATTATTTGAACCGATCCCAGCTGACCAAATCCGCGGCCTTCGCTGGCTGTATGAGGAGCTAGACTTCGTCGATGGGGCTTCGCAAGATATGGCGGCATCTCGCCATACCTGTGGCTTCCTCTGCTGCTGGATGCACAAGTTAGGTTTCGGACTTTACCGCTTCCAAGAGAATCGAACCTCGTAAGTGGAATTGATCCGGGCACCAGGTGGAGAAGTGGCCATGAAAACAAAAAAGCCCGCCGCGGCCGGAGCCGGGCGGGCCAGGAGCAGATCCGCAACGACGCTACTTCGCGATGCTGTAGGTGCGCTCTCCGTCCTCTCCTTTGACCGATTCCACTTTGAGCCCCATCTTCTTGCCCAGGGTGCCGGAAATGAAACCGCGTACGCTGTGCGGCTGCCAGTCGGTCGCCTTCATGATCTCCACGAGGGTAGCGCCGCCCGTGCGCTTCAGGATTTCCAGGATCTTCTCGGTTTTGCTGCCCTGCCGGGCGCCTTCCGTCTTAGCTTTCGCTGTTTTTTTGGGCGCCTTGGTGCCCTTCTTGGCGGGGGTGGCCTTCTTCCCCGACTTGCCCTTGGACGGTGCCTCACGTGGCTTCTGTGCGCGAGCGTTGGCCTTCTTGGGCACTTCTGGCTTCTCGGCAGCAGCGGCGGTGGCCTGGGCCGTTTCCTGGGTTTCCGTGGTCGATGTCGTCATGTAAATTCTCCTAGCGGTCGATTACCGCGTCACGACATGGATCACTCTTGTGGCGAACACAAGCAAGGTAATTTTGCGGGAAAAAGACCATGGCGATGGAACGGCGATGAGCGGGCGCCGATGGCAGTAGATGGCAGCTAATGGCAGGATTTGCCTCAAAACTCGGGCGCAAGAAAGAGGGCGCGATTGTGGCGCTTCTATCGCAGCGGAATGTCGAGGAAGCAGCCCGCGTCGCCGGCATCGGCCCCAGAACGCTTTACCGATGGCTCAAGGAGCCAGAATTCGACGCCGCGTATCGGGCGGCAAAACGCGCCGCGTTCGGGCAAGCCGTCGCGCGGCTTCAGCAGGGAGCTTCCGCGGCCGCCACGACTCTGCTAAAGACGATGATTGAACCAACTACGCCAGCGTCGGTCCGGGTACGGGCGGCCGAATGCGTAATGAATCACGCCATGAAGGCTATTGAGCTGGAAGATATCGAAGCGCGGGTGGCAGAGCTGGAACGAGCGGCCGAGGACTCTCAGGATGGACGGCGCTAGCCCGGCATGCGTGCAACGCTGAAGCGACGTATATTGCGGTTGGAAGATCGCTCGGGTGCCGGCAGCGGTAAGCCTCGAAGGGTGCAGCGCATCGTCGTGAGAGGCATGGACCGCGAGCCGAGCTTAGAGAACGCGGACTGCCATAGGACGCTCTGTCCAAACGGTACTCCCTTGGAGGTGGTACGCCTTGACCGCTGTCGTCCGGGTCGTGAGCGGCTGAGCGAAGAAGCCCTGGACCGATTTGTAGAGAGCTTCCCGGTGAGGGTGTTGGCATGAAGACGATCAGCAGACGACTGCGCCGGCTCGAAGAAAGACTTGCACCCGCGCGTGAAACAGAATTTGAGCGGCACCTGCGCGAGAGGATTGAGCTCGCCTACCGTGTGGCAGAGGCGCGAGAGCGCAGCGAGGGCCGGCCCCGACCCGATGACTATCCACACGCTGAATTTTGGCATCAGCAGCTCCTTGAAGCAACGATAGAGGCGGAGAGGGCAGTAAGACTGGGTCGACGAAACAGCTACCGACAATAACCGTTAACGCCGTTCACTTCCAGCGTGAACGCGCCCTTGTCGCACCACAGTTTTGCTGGCCGAAAAGCACCGTCGGCGGCCGATCTCGATTAGCCGGGCACTACTGGTACCGCAAGGCGATCAGAGGGTCGATGCGGGTGGCGCGGCGAGCCGGCAAGTAGCTGGCGGCCAGCGAGATGGCGGCCAGAAACAATGCCGCGCCGCCGAAGATCAGGGGGTCGGTGGCACTGACCTGCACCAGCAGACCAGAGGCAAGGCGCGTCAGGGCCAAAGAGGCGGCGATGCCGATCGCGAGTCCCACGAGCGTCAGGACCATGGCTTGGCGGACAACCAGCGCTACGACATCGGTCGTCTGCGCACCGAGCGCCATGCGGATGCCTAATTCCGAAGTGCGCTGGCTAACCGAATACGCCATGACGCTGTAGAGTCCCATGGCCGCCAGAGTCAGCGCCACCATTCCGAGCACCACCATCAGGATCGCGGCGATCTTTTCGGGGTAGAGTGAAGCACCCATGTACTCTTCGAGCGGCGCGGCATCGAAAACACCGACGTTCGGGTCCATGGCGCGAACCTGATTCCGCACCATCGCGAGCGCGTCGTTAGGATTTCCAGCGGCGCGCACGAAAAGGCAAAGGTAGCGCTCAACGCGATATACCTGGCCGACAGGCGCGTAGAAGAACGGTAGGGCCGATTCGTCGGGTTCGAAGTACTTGCTGTCCCTGGCGACACCGATGATGGTGAACCAGTCGCCCCAACCGTAGACTTTTTGGCCGATGGGGTTCCGTCCTTGGAAGAAGCGCTTGGCGAAAGTCTGATTGACGATCATGACGGGGGGATGTTTGTCGTCATCCTGTTCGGTGAAGTCGCGGCCGTCAACCAACGGAATGCGCATGAGATCGAAGTAACCAGGCGCCACGGCGTTGCGATAAATCTTCAGATTTTCGGAGGGCCCGGGGACGTAGCCTTCGATCTTGAGATCCTCCCAGGAGCCTTTGCCGAAGCCGAGGGGGATGTCGTCAGCATATGTCACGGCGGCGATGCCGGGCTGGGACTCGAGGCGCTGGCGCAGACGGTAGGAGAAGCGGAGGCGTTCGGAGGCGGTATATTCCGCAGAAGAAAAGCCCAGATGCGAAATGAGCACGCGATGCGGATCGAAGCCGGGCTGTATGCGGCCAGCGAGCTGGAAGCTCCGGGTAAACAATCCCGCACCAATGACAGCGACGAGCGCCAATGCAACTTCGGAAACGACCAGGAGACCGCGGAGGCGCTGCGCACCGGCGCCGGAAGCTCCCGTGCGGCCGCCTTCCTTAAGAGCGTCGTTCAAGCTAGTGCGCGCGGTGCTGATGGCGGGCGCCAATCCGGAAACGAGGCACACGACCAGGCACGCGAGGAGGATGAAGGCGAAGATGTCGGCGTTCAGGGTGATATCGAGCGTCAGCGGCAGGCCGGAGGGCGGCAGGAGATAGCCGAGCCAACGGCCGATCCACAGCGCCAGCGGGATGCCAGCGAGCGCGCCGATGATGGCGAGGAGCAGGCTTTCGGTGAGAAGCTGGCGGATCATGCGGATGCGGCTTGCGCCGAGTGCCATGCGCATGCTGAACTCCCTTTGCCGGGCGGTGGCGCGGGCCAGCAGGAGATTGGCGACGTTAGCGCAGACCACGAGCAGAACCACGCCGCACACAGCCATCAGGATGCGCAAGGGTTCCAGCAACATGCCCTGCGCACCGAAGTGTCCTTTCCAGAGGGGCAGCAAAGTCACGCTCATGCCGCCGTTTTGGTACGCGTATGCGTGGGCGAGCTGATTCGCGATGGAGGCAGCTTCGCCGCGCGCTCGCCCGAGAGTGACGCCAGGTTTGACACGCGCGAGTGCGATGAGGTTGCGCGCTTTGCGGTCGCCGAGCCACCAATCGGGCAGGAGGTTGAGTTGCGACGCCATGACCACGGGCGTCCAGATTTCAAATCCCAGGCCGGGAATGCTGCCGCGGAATTCGGGAGGCGCGACGCCGATGATCGTGAGCTGCTGGCGGTTCACACGGATGGTGGAGCCGATAACGGAAGGGTCCGCGCGGTAATTTCGTTTCCACAAACTGTTGCTGATCACGACGACCGGATATCCGCCTAACTTGTCCCCGTACTCCTCGGGCGAGAAGAAGCGGCCGGCGACGGGCTTGACGCCAAGCACCGCGAAGTAATTGCCGGAGACGAGCTCGCCCCAAATGCGCTCGGCATGATCCTGCTCACCGATGCTCACGGCTGTGGGGCTGGAGATGGCCAGGCCGGAAACGAGGCGCAGGTGGTCGCGGTAATCCCGGTAATCGGGGTAAGAGGTGGTGATGAATTCGCCATTGGGCGTGACGGTTTCGAACGACGCCAGTTCCCCACCCTGCGCCGCACCTGGTATGGGATGGACGAGAATGCCGTCGATCCAACTAAAGATCGCAGTGTTGGCGGCGATGCCGACGGCCAAGGTGAGCACGGCAACCAGCGTGAAGCCCGGGCTGCGCAGCAACACGCGGGCGCCATAGCGGAGGTCCTGGGTCAGAGCGGGCACGGTATTTGTCCTGTTGAGAAGGTTCTAGAGTAAATGCTAGGGCAAGCGAGATGCCATCGCATGTTGCGGTGGCGATAGGGTTCCGTGGTGGAAAGGTGTTCGGAATTGGGAAGAGGGGAGCGGAAATGAACAGGGGAAGCTAGCTTTTGTTCAGTGACTCAGATGTTGGCTGGATTCCCCAAAACTAGTTCGCCGTGCTCTCCGACCTTGGCTTCAATGACCATGGTTTCATGGAGTCCGACGAATCTGGCAGACCATAACGACGAAGAAGACTCGGCCTTTGTCCCATCCGCCGAGCCAGCAGACCCGCCAATCATCAATGTGATCACCCAGCGACACCCGCTTGCGAAGCCGAAGGAACTTCGTCTGAATGTGCATGGCAACTCGCGCCCAAACACATCCATGGCTCGTTTGGTAAGGACCGGCAGAATATACGCCGACTGGTGACAACCGGTTGCCCGAAGCCCTGCGAAAACTGGAACGCAAGTGGCCGCTGACGCTCGGTGCGCCGTTCAGGTCGAGCGGCAAAATCTCACGCAACTCGCAAGGATCACATGACGGCGGCTGGCTGTATACTGAACAGCACCCGGGAGTCCGGAAAGGAAATTCCGGGCCAGTGGCAAGATGCCGGACGAGTCAGTAAAGGATTTGCGCGAGGCAGTGTCGCGCATCGAGCGTGAGCTAGTGCAGGTCAAAGACGCTCTGGGCTTGCTTGGCGTCCGGCCGTGCCACTGGTGCAAGCGGTTCTTCCGGCGCGCAGACGCTGGTGCTCTACTGGATTGCGGCGATCTGGTTTGCTACGAGTGCATTCCTGAATGGTGGCCGCATCGGTGCGTGGAACTCAGCGTGAAAGACCGGGAAGCCATCGAGCGCAAACTGAAGCGCTGGCTGGTGACCCACCATAACGGCCAGGTCATTCACGACCTGAAGAAGCTGCCCGACAGTCAGCTCCTGGAACTGAAGATCGCTGCGACCTGCGAGGATTGTAATGGAACAGGAGTCCAGGACCACGCGCGCTGTCGGAGTTGCGATAGCGGATCGATATGGGTGGTAGTGCTAAAGAGCGATGCATACTGCAACGCGAGTCCGGAATGATCAGCACTCAGTTTGGGAGGGCCGCAAGACTGGGTCGACGAAATGGATACCGATAATACTTCACAACGGGCGCCATCCTACTACTCGTGGGGAATCCGGCCACCAGCTAGGTACCGAAGGCATATCTACGTATAAGGCGTTTATACGTCCATGTGGCTGGACTCTGTGCTTGGCAACTGCCGTGAGCGGCGTGGCACGGGACTGATCCGGATTGTTGGAGGTCCGAACTGATACCGCCCTGGAGGTTGTTGCCCTCCGGCCGCCGTGCTCAAACGGAAACGACCGCGACTTGTTTCTGGACCACTCTACCTCCGGTCTGGTTGGATTCATGTCTTCACTATTGTCACGCCGGGCTCCGTCGCCGTCGTGAAGAGCCGGGTTTCTTGGGGATGTCTGGCGAAAGCTGTCGGTTGAAACCTAACGCACCACAGATAGCTCTAAACTGAGATAGGAGTGTGTTCCATGATTACCGGACCGGACCGCGTGAGCAGGATGCTTGCCGGCCGTAAGCGCTCCTTGGTACGCCGGTGCTTGATCCTGGGGATCGTCCTCGCCCTTATCTTAGGCGGTGTGATAATTCTGCTTGTCCGGAACTGGCCGTTTACGCAGCAGGCTGTTACCGTCGCACTGCAGGATCGGTTCGCCAGGACGGTCGAAATCCGCAATTTCAGCAGCACTTACTTTCCGCCGGGATGTATAGCGGAGGGACTCAGTTTCCTGCATCGGAAGCACAAGGATCTTCCAGCGCTGATCACGGTTCGAACGCTAATTGTCCAGGCCAGCTATGCCGGCATGTTCAGTTTTCATAAGCGCGTCGGTGAGGTTGAAGTGATTGGGTTGCATGTATTGGTGCCCCCGAAGAATCCGAACGGGCAATCGGACGGCGTGATGCCATTGACGGACAGCAGTTCGAACGACACTCTGGCAATTGGCGAAATTAGAGCGGATGGCGCGGTGCTGGAGTTCATGTCTAGCCGGCGTGACCAAGAACCGTTCAAGCTGGAGGTTCATCAACTCACGCTCGACCATGTGGGCGAGAATGGGCCAATCTTCTATCGTGCCACGCTGTTAAACACAGAGCCACCGGGCGAAATTCGCTCAACCGGTCGATTTGGCCCCTGGAACTCCGAGGCGCCTGGCAGTACGCCGCTTTCGGGTTCCTACACGTTTGACAACGCGAATCTGGGTGTCTTCGAAGGCATCGACGGAACGCTTTCTTCCAGTGGCAAGTTCAGCGGCACGCTCGAGCACATCGAATCCGAGGGCGGGGCTGACGTACCAAACTTCCACGTTTCCGGCAGCAACCACATCGTTCACCTGTCAACCGCATTCCGCGCGGTGGTTGACGGGACGAACGGGGACACCCAACTTCTCAACGTCCGATCGCATTTTCAGAGGACTACGGTGCTCTCGAGCGGCACCGTCACAGGCCAAGCCGGCCAGCAGGGAAAAACGGTGGCGCTGGAGATGACCGTGAAGGACGGCCGCATCGATGATCTGTTGAGCCTGATTGCGGAGGACAAAAATCCCTCGATGACGGGTAGCGTCAGCTTGCATGCGAGGGTCAAAGTGCCGCCCGGACAACTGGGATTTCTGAAAAAACTGGATCTCGAAGGCGACTTCGGCGTCGGCAATGAACGCTTCACGAACGCAGCGGTGCAGGTGCCCCTCAACAGCTTGAGTGAGAGTGCCCGCGGCGAGAGCAAGAAGCAGGAAGCGGAAGATCCTGAAACTGTGCTCTCGAATCTCAAGGGGCACATCTCCGTGAAAAATGGGATTGCGACGTTGTCAAATGTCTCGTTCAGCGCCCCGGGCGCGATTGCCCAGATTCGTGGTACGTACAACTTGCTGGACAAAACCGTAAACCTACAGGGAGTCTTGCACACGAATGGAAAGTTATCCGACACGACGTCCGGAATCAAAGCAATCGTTCTGAAAGCAGTTAGTCCATTCCTGAAGAAGAAAACCGTAACGATAGTGCCATTCACGGTCACCGGCACGTCTAAGCAGCCATCATTTGCACTGGATTTTGACGCAAAACGGACGCTCTAACTGTCAAAGATGTTCCGGCGATACATCCTCGCTTGTCGCCCAAAGTAGACTGATCATGTACCGATCACTTTCCCGGATAAACGCGCTATCCGTGGATATGCGCCAACCTTCACAAGCTGGAGGTCGGGTTCGTGCGGACGAGTCTTCGGGACGCGGCAAGAAATAGCTAACGACAATGTGCGACAACGGCAGCCATTCTCCGATTTCGTGGCGCATTACGGGGCCAAGCCGACTCATGGGGAGTAATCTCCCACAACGCCGTTTGTGGTCCGTTTGCACATTGGTTGTGAGATGGTTGTTCAGGATTATTTCGCCAACGTCAATTCCAACGTCTCGCCGAACGGACCAAGACCCTGAATTTGCAGCCGCCCCGTGATTTTGGTGGTCTGGCTCACGGTCACCGGCAGCGGTTCCACGCTGGTCGATTGCAGGTAGGGGACGCGTTGCCGCAATGGGAGATCGCCAAAATTCGTGTGCAAGACAACTCCAGCCTTGGATTGGTTTGTAGGAAGCCAGGCGGCGGACCCGGTGTTGACAAGAGAGGGTGTAACTTGGCACGTGCCTGCCGCAGGGACCTGAACTTGGGAGCCGTTTTCAACTGTCATGTCGAGGCCTGGACATTGGATGTGAATTCCGGCCAACTCGCCGTTCGCATATTTCAACGGTCCCGAGCCGTTGTATGGCACGTTGCCCACTTGCACCTGGAGCATAGTGGAGGTGTCAGTCCCCGTACCGTCATCGCGAAGCACTACGGGACTCCCCGCCTGCCGGGCCATAACGTAGTCTTTTCCCCAGCGCAACGCTATACCCACATCGCCGCGGGCGTCAGCGTCGCGATCAACGGTTAGGGTCACTGGGGTGCCGGCCGGCGCGCTTGGGGGCGCCGCGCGGAACGTAGCGCCCCACTGTGCGAGCGTCTGGGCGCAGGGACGCGGCGTGCCATCGGGGCTGATGACGCCATAGTCGTCTCCGGTATCCGTCCGCCAGCCGCCAGGCATCCACCAGACCGAGGCTGCGCCTGCTCCATCGTCATTGACAAGGTGCATGACGGAATCACAGGTAGCAGTCTGAGTGGCTAAGCCTGCTTCGTTGGCACCGATATTAATGCCATATTCGGAATAATAGACCGGCTTACCCGCTGTGCGATACCGGCCGTAAGCAGCGAAGAAGCCCGCCCCCTGTCCGGCCGGCCACGGGATGGGAATAAAGTAGGCGTGCGGCGAGAAGAAGTCGACGTAAGCAGCCGCCGTACTGAGGTCCCATTTCATCTGGCTCAGCATAAACATCCCCGCCGCGTTTATTGAATCGTTTGCATCCAGCGGTGCCGAACCGCCGTTTCGATAGCTCACAAGCGTGCCGGGTGAAATGCTGCGCACGACGCGGGTCGCGGCCCCGAACGACCGGCCCAGAAAGTCATCGATGAACCGCCGGTAGGCTGCCACCATAACCCGCCAAGGCCCATCGTTCTCAATCTGATCATCCAACGGATTCGAGAGCTGTCCTTGAGCATTGCGCGGCGCTGTGAAGCCCCAAGTCTTTTCAGCATCCGCCAAAGAACCGTACTGCTCAACCAGCCACTCGCGCCAAGCGCTGTCAGCAGCCATGCGGGCACTGTGGAGGCCCAGCAGGGGCTCCCATAGTAGGTCATAAGCAAAGACACGGTCGTGCCCGGGGAGAAAGGCCCCTTGCAGCAGGGCCCCGATATTGGGATTGATACCGGCTAAGCCTCCTGCATTCAGAATGACCGGCGGAGGGGCCCATGTGAATGCGTCGAAGTAGATGTTGGCCCACAAGCCGTGTTTCCGGCAACGGTCAAGAAAGTCCACCAGGTCTCGGGCCTCGCCGGTTCCTACAGACTGGTCGAGGACTCGATATTGAACGCTGACTAGGTTGAAGTTGAGTGAGGCCAATAGGGAGAGATCAGCGTCAACGAGATCCGGATCGTAGTTCTGAGGCGAGAACCAGGATTGGGATAACCATGTAGGCTCTTTACCTGCGACGTAACGGGGCCAATAGTTCACGCCTTGCAAGTACACTCGCTGGCCACCGGCCGTATAGAAGGTTCCGTTCTTTACGACAATCCGCTCGTCCGGCTGAAAAGTGGTGGTTGGATCGAAGACCCGAACCTGGCTATCGATGCGATCCACCTCGGTTGAGCCTACAACCAGACGAGCTATAACGGTGTAATTCCCGGGCGGCAGCTGGCCGGCATCCACCGGAGTCGGGCTGAGCATTTGCCCGGGCTCAATGCTGAGGGAGTTAGTGAGTTTCACAGCCTGGGTACCAGACGAGTCCGCAATGGACCAGACGAGGTTCGGAGCCGCTGGCGATTGAGACCAGTTGCCGACCCGGGCACCCAACAAAATGTTTTCCGTTGGCAGCACGACTAGTTGCGTGGAACCGGCATTGAGAATGTAGAGACGGCTAGGGGCTACACGGAGCAGATCCACGAGCTGTGAGCGATCCGCACCCTCCAATTCAGGCCAAGGCAGCCAGATGATCACGGTTCCCGCGTTGGTGACGTACCACGTTGCGGCGGGCGCCAAGAGGTTGCCGATGGCGCGGAAACGGCCGTCGGAGTCAGCGGTGGCGGATAAACCTCGCCCGCGACTAACGGGGACGCGAACGGTCTGACCTGACCGTTGTGTAGCGTATTGCTTGTACCAAGGCGATAAGGTCTCTACCGCAGGGGGTGTGAAAGGTTCCAGAGCCCGTGCCGTTGCAGTACCAATCGCGCTCACAGCAAACTCGAGAGGGCCTGGCTGTGCACCCGGCTGCGCTCCCACGCCTGTGGCCACTCCGAAAAAGAGCTGCGCGGCGTTCACCGGGTTGAAGGTCGTTGTGGCACGTGTGGAAGGTCCCCCGCTGAAATATAAAAAGTTAGAGGGCAGAAGAACCTGTTTGGCCCATTGAGCGGTCAGCGGAATGCTGGCAATCCAATGCGAGCCGTCGTTCTCAACCCATTCGAGGAGCATGAACTGCCCTGGAGTTCCACGGGTCCAAACAATCGTGGCGTTCTGTCCCGCACCAAAGATGGGCTTCGGTATCGGAGCCGAAAGCAGAAACCACTGGTTCGTGTTTGGGAACTGAAGTTGGAAGTCCAAGGCCTGCGACTGACCATCCGGGCCGGTAACGGGGGTTTGCGTGACCGGCTCCGGTATGTTGAAATGCTCGCTCAGAACTGCTGTGCCTGGATTAAGGATGATGTTTTGTGGCGCTAGGTTTTGCAACCAACCGTTCTGGTCGAGCCACTGACCGTTCGCCGTCAGATACAGCGGATCGCGGAACGGTTCTCCCCCACTAGCCATCAGAGTTCCGCCGGAGGTGAGAAAAGAAGCGATTGCTTTGAAACTATCGATAGGCAGGCTCTCAAGACTGGGGACCGCTAGGAGAGTCTGGGCTGTCAAATGAACCGACGGCAAGTTCACCGGAGAAACGCTCTGCACTTGATAGCCGGCATCCGTGAGCAAGCTAGAGAACTGCGTCACGCCCAGGCCCCAGCGAGCATCGCGCCACGGGCCCGCGGCATCGACCACGATGGCGCTCGGGGCAGTTGTGGCGGCCAAGGATGGACTGACCGGGTAGACGGCCAGCAGAATCAGATGTCGTAAAGAGAATCCACTCTTCAAGTACGGACTCACTTTCTAACCTGGTTCAAGATAGTATAAATCTACGACATGGGATCCCTGCAAGTGGCCGAAGGAACTCGCTTGGCTTGATTGTTGAAGCCGATGCGTTGTCCCTGCGTGTTCTGTTCTTTCCTCGAGCCGGCAACCATATTCAGACCGCATGTGTTCGTCCAATGGCGATCGCCGCGATCTCAGAAAAGCAAGTCGCCAATCGCCGGTATTCGAGAAACTCTGAAAAGGACGGCTGGAGCCCTGCCAAACCGAAATGCGGGAGATTCTCGGTGACGACCATTAGACGATCGGGGTCGGGATCTGGCAATGGATGCAGGAATATCGCGTCCACGGCAGAAAAGATCGCAGTACTGGCACCAATCGCGAGGGCCAGCGTCAACACGGCAACAATGCTGAACCCCGGGCTCTTCAGAAGCTGACGGCTGGCAAAGCGAATGTCTTGGAGCATGAAGCCTCCCATTGATGCAGGCGCAGCGAAACCTATTTCAGTTTGTTTAACGTGCCTGGAGGGAACTCGTGCCACACCCTCTCATTCCGTGCCATATGTCCGGTTCTCTTCCATCATCGCGCTTAGAATTCTTCCGGGGTTGCGCGGGAAAATAGCTAGCCTTAATGACGCATAACGCTCCGTTTTAGTTCGAAGTAATTTCTTCAGTCCTCTTCCATCAGTGGGCGTCTCCGACCGAGAGAGCAGGATGCAGCCAACTTGCGGTCGGTTTCGGCGGCACCCTCTGGGTCCTATAGTTTCCCCATAATTCCCGGTAGCCAGTGGACGGCGTTGTCATGGAAAATTTTGCGAAGAACTGACTCGGGCAGCGCCAGCCCCTGGTAGCCGTGCCCTTTGTACTCGACGGTCTGGTCCGTGGCGAAGAATTTCCAATCGCGCTCGTAAGCGCTGTTCCATTCGGCGAGCGCCTTTTCGGTGTCGTCTTTCGGCATGACGACCAGGTCGGTGGCGTAGAGGACGCGGTCCTGATATTTGATGAGGAAAGCCCGCACCTTGTCGCGCGGCTGGAGCATGAAGTACGGGACGCGCGCGGCGGTGTCGACTGCAAAATTCGGATAGCGGTCAAAGCGCGAGGCTATCTCATTCACGTCGGCTTCCATGCTACCCAGGTGCGCGCCGATCACGCGCAGCTTAGGATTCTCCGCTACGAGATGGTCGCGAGCCCCAAGGATAGCGGCCTTGGAAGGCCACTCGGGATGTACGTAGGCGTACTCGTGCGGGTTCTGCTGATAGTATTCGTAGTCAGGGCTGGCGGAATTGGGAGGCTGCCAGCAAGAGTCAGGCTCCGCAAGATGCGCAACCACTGTCCGATGGTGGGCTGCGATGTCCTTATAGATCGGCTCGAAGGCAGGGTCGTCGGGCATCACATATTTCCCGGCTTTGGATTTCATCTCCATGCCCATGACCTTGTAAATCTTCACCGCGATGGCTCCTTGCGCAAAGTCGGCATCGAGCTGGCGGATCGTGCGCCGCGCAAATCCCGCCCCTTCGAATTCGTAAGGGCTGAAAGTCGTGCACAGAGCTGCACGGGCTCTCGTGCGATGGACGACCTTGAGCACGTCAGTGCGCTGAGGCTCCAGCCCCTTGGCGTAAGGGTCTCGATCGTCAATCACGCAAATGTCTAGAATGCGCAATTTCAGGCGCTGCATCAGCGCACCGAACGCCGGGTCGTCTTTGTAAAGGTGCACGTGCGCGTCAATAGGCGCCAGGGCGGAGAAGCTCGCGAGATCGACAGGCGGTTGCCCGTCCGTTTGGGCTTCGCACAGGCGGCCCGTGACCAGCGCAGAGGCGAGTAGTATCAAGACCGCCAGGACAGCCATCGCCAGTGATGACGTCCACTTCGAGTTTGGGATTTTCACCTGAGATCTCCTGCCGGCAGAATAGCATTAACTAGGCTCGTGGCTTCTTAGCCAATAAGGCTCGCGGCTTGGCAGTGTTCCTCTTGTGTCAAAAGTCCGCGATGGCGACTACAGGTCCCTGTGAACGTCGGGCACTCTTAGCAAGTTCCGTCACCCGTCCGAAACCTGAAACTAAGGGGGATCACACCAACCTGAGCAACCCCGGAACAACTCGCTCGGCGGTGCTACAATCACCCAGGGAGGTTCCATCCATGCGAACCCTTGCCCTCCTCGCGGTCCTTTCTTCTTGTCTCTCGGCCCAGTCTAACCGCACTGCCTGTTCACTCACTCCCGAAGTAGAAACAGAGTACCTCACCTTGCCTTCCATGTCGGACTTGTCGCTGTCTTGGGAAGAGCGGTACGCACCTCGCCGTGACTTGGCCAAGAAGTATCCTACCGACTGGCCACTTCAGTTCACGTTGCAGCAGCCCATTCTGTACCACTCTGACATGGGACGCGAATGGGATTTGGCGCTCGCACATTATCGCTCTGTACCTGATCGTGTGCTTGGCGAACTGCTAGAGGCGCGTCTGTTTTCCCCACTGCACAGCAACATGTCCCACGAAGTGCTCGATAAGATGCTGAGCCAGGCCAAGGATTCACCCTGGACACATTTGGCTGCGCTCGCATGGGCTGCGAACCCACGGCGCGGTGATCCGGTGCTCGCGGCGCAAGAGTTCGAAGAGTTCCGCGCGCGTTGCCCTGGAAGTTTAATTGCATTCCAGTATCTCGGATCGGTGCACGATCCCGCAAAGCTAAGAGGCCACGTTGCAGCGCTCCGTAATACGATCGAGACGAAAAAGAAGACCGGCCTGCACGAGTCTGAAGTCGAGCTGTTTCGAACAGCTTGGACCTGGGAGCGAATGACATACGGCGAGAATCGCCTCGACGATTTCAGGCGCGCAGTCCGTGCCGATGTGGAGTTCTTGCGCGAGCATCTGAATTACGACTCATGGTCTTCTGTCTTCATGGTCTCGTACGGTTACACAGAGATACTCAAGGAGAATGCTGCCGTAAAGACCATCGAGGATGAGGTCCTCCGCCGAGCGCCGAATGGGCAGGCCGCGTGGTGGATCAAGAAGGGGCGATGGGAAGAACAGAATCCCCCACCCAAACAGTCGCCACCACAACCGAATCAGCCCATTCCTCCGAGCGACATGGCTGCTAGTGAAGCATACGGGAAGTCGTACACGGAGTTCATGCTCTCTCTTATGGAGCAATTCTGGGGTAAGCCTTACGCGGCGGAAGAGGCTGAGCACCTCATGGGTGCCCAAGATCTGCCTGATGGCGCGTTCGAGCGGCTGGTAGACCTGGTCCTATCGAATGCCGAACGTTTCCCGGACCAGAGCACCAGTACACGTCCTGTGCAGATCCATGTCGCGGAACAATACGTGCAGCATAAGGTCCGCCTCGATCGCGTTCCCTCCTTAGTGCAGCAAGGTCTCGACCAAGTCGAAAATCAGGAGAAATACGGACGTGATAGTGACGATGCCGATAGGATGCGGCGCTTGTACGGCACGGATAACTATACCCAGCGCCGCGCCCGCGAGATCCTGATCCGGCATGCAATCGTTACCCAGCAGAAGGAGCGAACACTCGCGTTGCTGAGCGATTTCCGTCGGGAACTCGACCAGTCAAAACCGGCGGATACAACAGGTCCTGCCGCCAGCTCATGGCGCAGCAACCAGATGAGTTATACGATGCTGGCGAGGCAGGCAGGGGTGGAGGTCCCGATGGATGACCTCCGCGTTTCCAACCGCGAGGAACACGAACGCTACCCCGTCCCCGAGTTCGAGGCTAAGGACCTCTCGGGAAAGTCATGGAGCCTCACCGATCTCCAAGGAAAAGTCACGTATGTCCTTCTCTGGCGAACTTGGTGCGGCGGATCGTGTGATCCCATATTGGGCGGCGTTCAGAAGCTCTACGAAAGCTGGAAGAACCGGATCGACCGAACCGTTCTGACCATTTCACAGGATGAAAATCCCGGCATCGCGGCATCTATCGTGAAAGATGGTGGTTACTCGTTCCCTGTGATCTGCAGCGCGGGCCTAGCGGACAAGTTCGTTCCCGGCGGCGGCTACCCGCAGGAGGTCCTTATCGATCCCCAAGGACGTCGTATACGGAGGCGCCCACCCCGCGCTTCTGAGGAAACCATCGTCAAGATTGACGAAATAGCGGATAAGATCGGCGTAATACAGTAAACGGCGTAGGAAGCCGCTCGATAACTATTCGTCATGGTCGCGGTCACGTCAACTGGACGTATAACGCGCGACCCGTTGATGTGCGCTAGTCGCCGGGAGCCGGAGGTCGGCTTCGGGCCCATCAGCCCTCTAGAGAATGCTTCAGAGTGCGCCAGAAATAGACGCCGATAATGCTCCACAACGGAAGCTTTCGCGGATTGCCCGGCTCCCATCGCTAAGAGAGAGTGGCCCCAGGGGCTCTCACCTCTTGCTTGCGACACGCAGCGTCACGCCGCCTTTCACGCCCTTGGTGTCGATTTGGGTTATCGTGATGTCGCCGCGAATCGATGGCTTGGCTGGCCCCAATTCTACTTTGAGGTGACCCTCCTCGCGAGGAGCCATCAGCAATCCAAGGATCGCCGCTTTTGCGCTGGTGATCAGAAAGCCGCCCTTGCCGTCCGACTTGAGACCGACGAGTCTGCCTTTGCCGGCGCGAAACGCGCGCGTGAGTGCTTCATCGAGCGTCACGCGGATCCTAGCTGGTGCCCGCATAAGTGTCGGAGTGACCTCGAAGCGTAGCGCCAACCGCTCGGTTCTATCGCCGATGTTGCGCACGATGAAGAAGCTTGGGACGCTCATGTCACCGGGTGCGACGACCTTTATGTTGCGCCAGGCGAGATTGTTGTTGTTCGCCACATCGGTGTCGATGCCCAGCCCTTCGATCGGTGGAGTTGCCTGGACGCTGAGAACGCGCAGATAGAGGCAGTAATGATCGTTGGCGGGAGGCAAAGGCGGTGGAATCCAAGGGATTGGACCAATGCTCGAGGTCGTTCCGGCTTCGAGCTGCAGGGCGATAAACTGGCGCGATTCTGGAATCGTGGTGAAATCCGTGGGATAGGTGAGACCAGAGGAAGCGAGAGCATAGTACACGCCTACCTCGGCATAGACGACTCGTGGCGATCCGGGACGGGTGTTGCGCAGAGTTCCATAAAGATAGTTCGTCACGCCCGTGATGGGATTTTCGTGATCGGCCGAAGTGCCGCAATCGCGCACGACGCCGCCAGTGGTGACTAAGTCTCCATATGCGTCTACCGGCTGGACGCAAGCATCCGTGGTCACCGCCGCGCGCCGGTTCCAAACGTCTGGACTGATCCAATGGGTGCCAGGCGAAGGCACCGTGCCGTTGTCCGCGATATCGGTGGAATTGTCGGCCATCCAGGGATCGGCGGAGGGATCGGCCGGCGAGGGCACAGGACAACTAGTGGGGTGGAAGCTGCAGTAGTTGCGATAGAGCAGATCGATGTAGCCGTGCCAGCGCCAAAACATTGGATCCTTGGGCGAACTCGCATTGCACATGCTGCCGTAACCTGCACCGCTGGTCTCAAAGAACGTTCCGAGACTCACACCGATGTTGCAATGGACCTGACCGTGAAAGGTGAATTCAAACGAGTGGGTGAAGTCGTCGAGCGTAGCGTAATCTGACAATTTTAGCTGGCTGCCGGCCGGGTCGGGGGTCGTGCCGCCGGTGATTGTGTAGTAGGTGGGAATGCGGTTGTTGTCGGCGACGTACGTGAGCCGCAAACCAGCATCAGCGTCGAATTGCGGGCCACTCGGAAGCGGTGTACCCGGATACCAGGGCGCGACGGTGTTGTAGCCGAATTCCTGGCGCCACAGATCGAACCGGCGAACGAATTCGCCGTGCCATGCGAGGAAGCGCATCCAGACCGGGAAGGAAGGGAGGTCGTGCACGCTTTGATGCCAGAAGATGTGTTCGTCGACGACATGCCCGAACAACGGATTGGTCGTGCCCGAGGATTTATGGTTCGAGGTATAGAAGTCTTCTGCCTGTCTAGTGATGTCCGACTCATTGCGCTCAACGGTGTACGGTACGGTCACACTGCAACTACCGCCACCGGATCGCGTGACGGCGAGCGTGACATTGCGCGTGAACGGACCGTTGTTGGGTTCGAATTGTGCGGCAGAAGGGACCCAGTAGAATGCTACCGACGGGGAAGTGAAGTCCGACGGTGCGATCGGCGTCGTGCTCCAGGGCAAGGCCGCCCCGGGCGTGGGAGTGTTTTCGGAGCCGAGATCCTCGTTGTAGTCTTTGATGGTGGGACCGTCGATGGTCCAGGAGTAGGTTGCGATCGTAAAGCCGCTGGCCGTTGCAGTCAGGATGATATGCTCTCCGAAATTGAACGTCGTCGCTGGCGCAGGCGGAATCGTCAGGCTGTCTGAGGCGGCCGTGAGGGTAAGCGAGCCGCCACTCGCACACGCTCCAGCGCTTGCGGAAGGAGCGGCGACAAAGCTGCTGAGCAAGGCTGCTGCAAACAGGAAGAAGCGAGAACGCGTCATGAGGATTCCTCAACTCTTCGAATTGTTTTCTGGCTCTACCCGCACAACCACGACGTTGCGTTCAGCGGACCGGAACCAAAGTGCCGTAAAGCTCGCCGTCTGTGAAGCGGCTCGTAGTTATAACGATTCCAACCTCGCCGTTGCCGGCGGACAAAATACGCTTGACGAATGGCGCATCCGGCTCAGCGCTGTTTACGTCGAAGAGACCTTGTAGCGAGCCGCCCGTAGCCTCGTCGCGCGAGGAGAGCAACTCGAGCTTCGGCAGCGCCATCTGCGGCGTGAAAGAGCGGGCATTCGGCCCCTGGTTGGCGACGAGCCCCACGCTGGTCGGTGCGCCCGTGGTGCCGGCCACAGTCGCGGCGTAGAACACCGAAACTCTTCCGCCGGGCAGATAAATCTGGCTCAAGATCGCCGTTCCGCTGCCTTTAGAATCGGAACCCGCGGCGGGTTCCAGATGCGCGACAAAACTCGCAACCCGGACCATGGCGCCGTTGGGCGCGAGTTGGCCGCGAATTTCCGGCTCGCCGTTGCCGCCGATGATCTCGACATAGATACGCTGGGAGTCGAATTCGCCGATGAGATGATTGTCAAGTGCGCGGCCGTCGCTACGCTCGAAGCGTCCGGAGATGGTGGCGGAGTTGCTGTATGGGCACGGCTTCGTGCCAGCGCCACAGAGTATCTTGACCAGGTCCCCGTTCTTGCTCTTTCCGAAATTGGAAAGCATGATGCTCTTTGGGCCGCCTGCTTGCAACCCCTCATAGGTGAGACTGTACGCCAGAGTGTGCTGAACCGGATCCAGTAGGAACGCGCCCGTTCCCGTCGCGCGCGACGAACTGCCACCGACCACCTGCTGCGCGTTGAGCTGCGCGACAAACAGTGTGTTCGTCGGCATAGCCATCCCCTTGCCAGCACTCTGAGCCGCTGCAAAATTCACAGAACTGATCAGTGCCGTCATGGCAATGGAGAGAAAGCAGCATAAAAATGTTTTCATGGAAGTTTCCCTCAGCCTTTTGCGCAGGCTGCACAGATCTGTTCTGGATCTCGATGTAGCGCGGACAACATTGAACAGGATTATCCCATGTTCTCGACGGCCTGCAAGCCCGCGGTCCTGGTAAACGCCGGTCACAGAACTAAAACCCGCCTTGTACGCGCAGGCTTTCCAGTTTTGCTTGATGTTCTTACCACCCCCGAGGTAATGTCCACATGGCAACAGAAAGCTTCCGATATGGCCCATTAAGGGGACCTAAATGACCGAACTGATTGTGGTGGAAAAGATCGTGGAATGGCAGCGATTGAAGGCGCTCGTACTCGACAGCGTCTCCTCGCCGATTACACGCCGCGTTTACAACATGGCGCTGGAGGAGTTCGTCGCCTGGTTCCGGCAGGAGCCGCGGCCGGGTTTCACCAAGGCGACGGTCAGCGCTTGGCGAGTATCCCTGGAAGCGCGCGGCCTCGGCTCGTCATCGATCATCATCCGGATGTCCGCCATTCGCAAACTGGCGGTCGAAGCGGCCGACAACGGTCTGCTGGCGCCTGAGTTGGCGGCTGGCATCGCTCGCGTGAAAAGCGCTAAATCCGTCGGCATCCGCGTCGGGAACTGGCTTTCACTACGGCAGGCGCAGGCCCTCCTCAGCGCGCCCGATACGGCGACGATGAAAGGGCTGCGCGATCGTGCGATCCTTGCCGTCCTGCTCGGCTGCGGTCTCCGGCGTTCTGAGGTGGCGGCGCTGACATTTGCGCACGTACAACAACGCGATGGCCGCTGGTGTATCGTCGACCTTGTCGGGAAGCGTACACCCTGACGGTGAGTGTGGGCCAGCGAACCGACTTTCCGCTGATTGCGTACGCCGTTGAACTTCTGGTGGGGACGACAAGCGTTGCTTCCGACACCACACTCAGGCCGGCAGCGGGAACCTTTGCGCTCGATACAGTCACTTACAACTCCGGCAGTTCTCCGGGTAGCGGACATCTCATCATCCGCCTCACCGGAAGTGGCGACGGGCAGGCAGATTTCGCTCAGGTCGCGCTCTCGGCAACCGGAACCGGCCCGCTGTCCCCAGTGACCTATTACTTTTCCGACCTCGCCGTGGGAGGTGGTTGGCAGACTACCCTCACATATATCAACTACTCCCCGCAGGCGATCACCTGCGTCACCAATTTCTATTCCGACTCCGGAAGCCCTTTGTCGATCCCGTTCAGCGAAGGAACGATTTCAACCCGCACCGATACGCTCCAGCCTGGACAATCCATCCATGACCAGAGCATTGGCAATCTGGCGGCTGTCGTGGAAGGATGGGCGCAAGCTTCGTGCACCGGCCCTGTCCGAGCCAGCTTGCTCTACCGCCTGTATCAAGCGGGAGTGCCGGTCTGCGAGGCCGGCGTGAATGCGGAGACCGCGCCCACCACTGAGTTCGTTACGTTTGCCCAGACGGCGACGGGGGTCGCCTATGCAAATCCATCCACCACTCAATCAGCCACGATTACGTTTACTGTGTACAACGCTGCCGGGGCTCGGCTGGGGAGCCACATCCTCGCTCTTGCGCCCTTAGCGCATGGATCCGCCAACCTGGGGCCCTTGCTTGGACTCCAAAGCTTTACGGGATTCGTCAAGATCACCTCAACGCTTCCTATCATCAGCTTGTCGTTGAATGCCGAAGCGTTCCCGGCGTTCTCTTCCTTGCCTCCAGGGGACTTAGCTAGCGGTACGCCCCTCGTGACGCCTTAAGGCGTTTGGAGTGACGGGCCGCTATGGAACGACTTCGGCTACCGTGCCGCCGTCCTCGGCATGATCTGGTCGGGGAGACCACAATTCAGATTCTCCATTGGATTGACGGTTACCTGTCCACCCGCACCCGGCAGGCGGACCAGTGCAACGGCTGTGAATAACGGGCAGATACCAACTATTGGGCGATTTCTCTTTGCCGGGGGACAAATTCAACAAGGGTCGCCTCAGGCCGTTTCGCGATCATGTTTCCTGCCGTCAATGGCTCGAATGGCGAGCCACAGTCCCAGCATGGTGATCAGGATGGCCGTCAGCGACACTCCCAGGCCGATTCTGCGGAATCTTCGTTCGTTCAGCGCGCTCACACCGGCGCGGAACGTCTCGGTAGTAATCGCCAAGCCTTCCTGGACGGGCTTCTGCACGGCTGCCGGTTGAAATGCGTGCACCGCGACGGCCGCCTTGACGAGTGCCTCCTTCGCCTCGCGCTGGCGCAGCAAAGCTTCGGAAACCTCCATTCCCGACTGCTGGGCAACCGCCAAAACCTGGTCGGATTTCTGGATAGCCTTGTCGAGGCTCCCGATCTGCCGGGCCATTTCGGCCGCGGCTTTCCCGCCGGCTGAGTCGCTATCATGGCACTGGCTGCAGACCGCATTCGGGCCCGCCAGCATGCCGATTCCCGGCCGCTTGATTTCATGATTGCCATGGCACACGACGCATCCCGCGGCTCCCATGCTGGCGAATACAGGTGCGTGCGGGCTCCCCTTGTATAGGTCTTCCATCATCACGTGGCATGTGCCGCAAACAGCGGCAACTGACGCTACGTCCGGCGGTTGCGCGCCATGGTTGCCATGGCAGGATGCGCAACTCGGCGCCGAGAGATCCCCTCGCTGGGCCAGCGCTTCCCAGTGCACGCTCTTGCGATAGCCTGCAAATTGGTCTGTCGGCAGCTTGTATTTGGCCATGTGGCCGGCGTCGGCGTGACAGCGCGCACAAGTCTCCGGCAGCCGGAGCGGATGCACCGGTGAGAGCGGGTCTCTGGTCTCGCGGATATCGTGCACGCTATGGCAGTCGATGCAGGTAGCCACGGCGGTGTCACCTGCCGCGAGGCGCTTGCCATGAACGCTGGTCCGGTACTGCGCGAGCTGGTCTACGCGCTGGCGGGGCTTATGTTTCTGCATAAACGCTGCATCGCTGTGGCAATGACCGCAGCGCTCGGGTATGGCCGTGCGCGGGATCTTGCCGACAAAGCCTTTCGCCCGGCTCATGGACTGTTCCGGATCAGATGCCGTCCGGTCTCCGCCGTGGCAATCCGCGCAACTGAGTCCGAAGCGGGAGTGGACGTCGTTCGAGAAAGCCTTGGCGGGCGCCTGCAGATTGCCATCGAGCACAGAGTGACATTCCACGCAGGTGTCGGCAGCGGAGACGGAGGTCGTAAAGACCAGCACCGCCAGAGCGCGCTTCATCTCCAATACCCCAACGCGGAAAATGTAGTCAGGTAGGCGATCAGCAGCACGCCCGCCCCTGTCACCCAGCGTGTTCGCTCTATGCCCTTTCGATCCACGGCCCAGAAAGGAAGAGCTACCCACCAAAGGGCCAGCAACCCGAACCCGAGCAGACCGACCAATTCGCCTTCAAACACCCACACGTGGCTGGGGATCAGCTTCAGCGTGTAAAACGGGGCCAGGAAATACCACTCGGGACGGATGCCCGCGGGCGCCGGCGCAAAGGGGTCCGCCTTGATGCCCAGCTCCCACGGAAACAGCGCCGCCAGCGAACCGAGTACTCCCAGGGCGGCATACCAGGCCATCAGTTCCCGCAGAAAGAAGTTCGGGAAAAATGGCATCTGCGGCAGGGGCATACGTTTGCGCTCGTACTCTTCTTCCGCCCACCTTGGCGCGCTGATGCCATGCTTTTGCACCAGGGCCAGATGGGCGAGCAGCAGCAGGGTTGTCAGGCCCGGCAAGACCGCGACATGAAAACCGAAGAAGCGCGTCAGGGTCGCCCCTCCGACATCGTTGCCTCCCCGGAGGAACCGTGCGATGTAATGTCCCACCCCGGGCACCGCCGCCGCCATGTCAGTCCCCACCTTTGTGGCAAAGTAAGACACGGTGTTCCAAGGCAACAGATAGCCACTGAAACCGAAACCCAGCGCCAGCCCGAGAAGTGCGATCCCACTGAGCCAGGTCAGCTCGCGGGGCCGGCGAAACGCGCGCAGGAACACCACGCTGAACATGTGAATGAACGCCGAAAGGATCATCAAGTTGGCCGACCAACTATGGACCGAGCGCACCAGCCACCCGAACTGCACTCGGGTCATGATGAACTGCACACTCTCGTACGCCTCTCCGGGTGACGGCCGGTAGTAGAGGAGCAGCAGTGTGCCCGTAAGCACCTGGATGACGAACAGAAAAAGAGTGATACCGCCGAAGTAATACCACATGGTTCCGGCATGCACCGGGACGGTCTTGTGCGCGAGAAACTTCCGCATTGACGCGAGCCCCAGCCTCTCTTCAAACCAGGCCAAGGTCTGCGGTGTCTCCGTCATTTTTAAGCTCTGCGCGAGACTACCACTTCATCGCCCCGAATATGCACCGCGTATTCATCCAGAGGGCGCGGTGGCGGTCCGGATACCACTTGTCCGTTTAGGTTATATAGGCCGTTATGACAGGCGCACCAGATCTGACTGCTCGATTCGCGGAACTGCACGGTGCAATTCAAGTGCGTGCAGACGGCGGAAAAGGCGCGCCATTCCCCCGCACTCGTGTGGACCAGCAGCACGGGGAGGTTGCCAAACTTTACGATCCTGCCTTGATTCTGCTTGAGATCCTGCACCTTGCCGGCGGAAACCTCATTGATTGAGGCCTCGGGCACCTCCGGAGGAGACATGAATCTGAATGCCGGATAAAGAAAGGAAATGATGGATGCCGAGAACCCGCCGCCCAGCAACCAGCGCAAGAGACTGCGGCGGGCCTGTTCCATAGATGGATGGCTCGGACCGATGCAAGGCTCGTTCCAAACACAGACAAACGGTTGGTGAAGCCGAGAACTGGGGAAATGTCCACAGTCACGGCTTTCGCACTCAAGTTGCGCTGTATCGCGCAGCCAACTTGCGGAGATTCCCGCAGTTAGTCACGAGAATCGTTCTTCAGATCGCTCAACCTTACCCAAGGCTGCGGCTTGGCGCAAAACGTGCTGAGCCATAGTCACCTTTAAGCAATTCTCAAGGCCGCTCAAGGAGGACGCCATGTCTGCCCCATCCCTTACGGCGAATCCGGACCCACAACAAGATCTCAGCGAGTTGACACGGCAGGTTCAGGAACTACGGCAACGAGTTCTGAACTTAGAACAGCGTCTCGGAGAAGGCACACTCCGTGCCGCCGAGCTCGAGGCTGCGGTTCTGGCACCGGCTCCTGTTTCCGAAGCCGCCCGTGGACTACGTGTATCGTCAACTGCCTTGCCCGCGCTCGGTAGAGCGCTTCTTGCCATGGCTGGCGCCTACCTTCTTCGGGCTCTAACCGAGCTCGGGGCGATGCCCCCCACCGTAGGCGTTGCGATCGGCCTCCTATACGCGGTGGTGTGGCTCTTGGTCGCAGCGCGACTGCCGGTCGAACAGGAACTCGCGACTGTCCTGACGTGCGGTGCTTCGATGCTCATCATGGGCCCACTGGTCTGGGAAGCGTCGGAACGTCTCAAGGTCATTCCTCCCTCGGCCGGCGCCGCGGTCCTGGTAGGCGTCGCTTGCATCGCTTTGGCCGTCTCCTGGAGGAAGCGTCAGATTCTCATTTCCGGCATCGTATGCGTATCATCAACGTTAATTGCGGCAGCACTCCTGCTCGCAACCCGCGATCTCCTCCCGTTCACACTGGCCTTACTCGCCATCGCCGCGGCGTTGGAATTCGCGGCCTGGCGCGATCATCCAACCGGCTCGCGATGGTTCTCCGCGATTACCGCCGATGCTGCCGTTATCGTATTTTCCTGGCTCATGGCACGGGAAAATGGCCTTCCCGAGGGATACGTGCCTACGTCGACGCGGGCAGTGCTTGCGGCTCAACTGTTGCTGATCCTGATCTACGTCGCGACGGCTGTAACTCAATCGGTGGTCAGACGCCGGACCCTGAGTTTTTCTGAAATAGCGCAAACAGCGTCTGCCCTTCTGATCGGTATTGGAGGCGTCGTATGGGTGTTCAGAAGCAATGGCGCCGCCATGGTGACGCTGGGGATTTCGGGGCTGATCGGGGGCCTAGCCTGCTACATGATCTCCTTCCTGCGTTTTGACCGGAGCGACAAGTGGAACTTCCGCGCCTGGGCGACTTTCGGACTGTCGCTGGTACTTGCGGGCACCTTTTTGCCATTTTCCGGCGCTGGATTCTGGGTCCTGTGGTGCGGATGTGCTGTAGTGTGTTGCTGGACCGCGATGGGCGCTCGCCGGCCCACCCTGGGCCTGCATGGCGCTATCTATCTGACGCTCGGCGCGGCGGTTTCGGGCGCCGCTGGCCAAGCGTTATCGGTATTGTTTGGCGGTGGCAGCGCTCCATTTCAATGGCTTGTGTCCGTGGGTGTCCTAGCCGCTGCCATGCTATCGTTGGCGGCGATTGCCCTAAGTTGGCCGGGCGAGGCTTCCCTTTGGCGCAAACAGGTGTCGTTGTTCGCGATTTCAGCGAATATCACCTGGATTTTGTCAGGGATTGCTGGCCACACTCTCATCCTGATCTGGCTCGGCGTGGCGAGAGGCTGGGCCGGCCGCATCCCCGCGGACACTCTTGGAACGGTGGTGCTCACGACCTTCTCGGTAGCACTGGCCTGGGCCAGCTCGCATTGGCCCAAGCGTGAACTCGCGTGGCTGGTGTATGGATTCATGGGTCTTGGCGCCTGGAAGCTGGCGACGCGAGATTTCGTCAACGAGCGTAGTCTAGCCTTGGTAATCTCACTGCTTTTCTACGGTGGTGCGCTGATTCTCCTTCCAGGAATATTGCGTAAAGCGAGCCAACTCAAGGCTCCTGATTCTTTAGACAGCCCGAGCGCAATTTAAGGTAACGGAGATTTTTCAGCGAACGGGCCGGCAAAGTGGGCCGGACAGGCGCCGGGCGAACAATGCCCATAAGAGGAAGCCGATGACCGCCCCAACTCCAGCCAACCCGACGATGATGATCAACGACACGGCACCGACCAGGACCGCCAGGAGCAGGAAGCTCTTCCAGCCAACAGGACCTTCGAGAAGGCTCTCTTGGAGGACCAGAATGAACTGGGGGAACATCAAACTCAGACCGAACGCGACCGCGATGCAGATGGGAATCTGGAAAAACAGCCGTTCGGCCCGACAAGAAAGAAACATATTTCGTCCCATGCTTTCGACTCCAATCCCCAGAGTCAGAGTGAACCTAATAAGGCCTCAATACAAATGAGCAGGGCCTATCAAAACACCAAAACACTCATTGGCTCTACGAAGTTATTCGCAGCTTCACAAGTGTCTACCACGCCTCCGGCGCAACAATGCATCAACCGCTACAAATGCGAGACAGCTCGTCAATACGAGTAGCACTGCCATGGGCCACCCCCTCGCTCAGAAGAACACGCTTCTGTCCCAACGCCCTCGATTCCAGGCGTTAATGCCCCCACCCTTTGCGGGCGATTTTGCTTTTTTGCGACAACCGCTTGTCACCAAATGACATGAGACCCTCACCGCCAGACATTGTCGCTAATCATGCCTGGCGTTTGCGGCTCTATTGGTTCGCTCGGCCATCCCGCAAGGATTTTCGTCACAATTGGCGAGGGTCCAGAGCACGAGATACCGTAAACATCCCTCGGGACCTGATAAGGATGGTGCCGGCTCGATTTGCTTTACACCCCCGCTGCCATCCGAAGTGCCGGTCGGGCGTGCTCTTCGGCGTGCTCTTCGGCGTGCTCATCGAACTGCCTCTGCCGCTCAGCGTTGGCGATCTTGGCTGTTCGCAGCGCCTCCCCGGCCGACGCCTTGTAAAGGCCGGTCGGGAGCCACGTATTATACCGATTCGCAGCCGCAAGGTAGTCAAGGCTGGACTCTTGCAGCAGAGCTTCCAGTCTGTGGCATTCATCACACTTTTGCACTTGAACCCTCCCATTCCCGTTTCGGGGGCTCGTCTCCTCGAACTGATAACTCGGGACACTGGACGGTGGCTAACAGAACGACAGGATGAGCTGAGAGTCATCAACACGCTCCCCCAAGTGTCGACGGAACATATTCAGAAAAAAGGACCGCGATAGGCGATTATTTCCTGGATTGTTCGTCTGCCGGTATTCTGCTCTTATTCCCCAAAAGCGTCAAGCGATTTGTTGCATGACGCGGCGGATGGCCAATGGGTGCGAGCCTTGATGAACTTGACGGGTGCACGGCTCCGCTGGTCCCGGCTCTTGCTGATCTTCAGAACCTGATTCGAGCAGTTTCCTCGAACCCCGTTTGAACAAAGCCGCTGGAGTGCGACGGAGAGGGCGAAAGTCAAAACAGCCCGCCGGGCCTTACGGCCGGTTCCGTGACTGGCAATGCCCGCATCCATGACGAAGACGGTGCCACTGGCAAAACCTCCACCCTGCAGGACACCGTGACTCGGAGTGGTCCCGAACAGTTTTCCGTCAGTCCCCTGGATCAGGGGTGCCTGCGTCTGAAGCTTGCACCAGGGCGTTGGGGACAGTCCCCGTGGTGGACCCTGTCAGGCCGAGGATTTTTTGAAAGTTTCCGGCGAGACTGATTCTGAAGACTGTCCCTGTGTTGCCCGGTCCGGAATAATTCGCGCCATACAGGTTGCCGTCCGCCGCCTGAATCAACGCGTCAATGCCGCTACCGTCCTGAGCGGGGATGAAAAAGTAGAGCGGGCTAAACCCGCCGGGGGGCGTTATGCGGTACACACCGCCGCCTGCCACACCGTAAAGGTTGCCGTCTGACGCCGGCACAAGACCCTTTTCCGGCGTTCCCAGGCCGGTATTGTAAAACTGCGCGATCACGCTGTAGGAGCCACCAGTGGGACTGATCCGGAAGGCAATGGGAAATGCGGGCGGGCTCGTCGTGGTCCCGTACAAGTACCCGTCGCTGCCAACAGCGAGGCTCCCCCATGGGTTCCCGCCGTCGTGACAGGGAGTGTAACCACAAAAATCGTGCAGCTTTTGAAACTGGCCGGTCTTGCTGATTTTGTAGATGATTCCGGCCGCGGCTTGGGTGACAAAACCGCCGTTGAATGTTGTGCCGTAGAGGTATCCGTCTGGGCCCTCGACGAGCCCGCCCCAGGGATTGTGCCCATCCCGGTAAGCCGGGGTAGTTCCGCCACCGACAAAGGTATGGAGCAACGTGAATTGCCCTTCAGGGGTGATCTTGAAAACCGTGCCCTCACAGCCCTGTGCACACCCGTGGCCGTCGTCGCCGCCGTAAAAAGTCGTGCCGTAGAAGTTGCCGTCGGACGCCTGGAGAAGCGGCGCCACAGGAGCCGATCCGTCCGTGCCGTTGAAGGCGTGCAGTATGGTGATCGTCGGGGTTAATGCGTGGCCGGGCTCTGCCGCCGCGGACAACACGATAAGACAAATACCAACGTGTAGGAACCACTTCATGCCCAAGCGATCCTCCTTGTTCCTTCACTGAACAATGGGGCGAGCCGGCAGTTACTTTCAAAATTATTCGCTAAGGTAGAGCGGGCTCCAGTTAGCCACCCGCCTTATCGGATCTGGATGCTCCGTTGATGGCCGTCGTCGTCAAACTGGATCGAAATGGAATTTCCGGATTTGTTCCAGCCTGGTGCTAGCTCGCCGGGCCGCACGGAGGGAAACCGTTTGCCATCCAATAGAACCTCCTTCGCGGCCCGACCTGGAACCAGCGCGTCATCAATTCGGCATCGGTGCGGCCGATGAAGCCGCCGATATCACCGCCCACGAACGGCTCGCCGGATAGTCCCAGCGTCTCGTACATGGGGATGCTGAGCGCGAGCGTGTCCCAAGTGGATGACTAGGAGCATTTTACGCCAGATATCAGCAACAACCCTGTCAGGGTGATCTCGCGATTAGGCGGAAGCTCGTACTTGCCAACCGACTGGGCCCGTGCGCATAATCGCCTCATCAGGCAAGGCGGCTCGTGGTGAACTTCTTCTCTCCTGACCATCGCAACGCAGACGATGTCGATCTGAAGCGGCTGTATGACGCTGTGATCGTGGGTTCAGGTGCGGCCGGCGGTATGGCGGCGCATGTCCTCACGTCTCATGGCATGAAAGTGCTGCTTCTCGAAGCAGGCCGGAAACTCGACATCAACAAAGAGCTGAAGTCCATGGAGTGGCCGTACGACCATCCGCGTCGTGGCGAAATTCCCGCTGATACACACTCGTTAACTCCCGCGGAATATCGCTTTCGCGACCGGCCGTACGCCAAGGGAATGCCCTTCCGTCACGTGTACTCGTACATCGAATCGTGGGGCAAAGGCGATTACAGCAAGAATATCGTGGTGGATGAAAAGGATCACCCCTACACGGGAACCCCTTATGCATGGGCACGCGCACGCTGCCTGGGCGGCAAGACCAATATCTGGGGACGCCTGGGCTTGCGGCTCTCGGACTACGACTTCAAGGCCAAGAGGCACGACGGTTATGGCGAGGACTGGCCGATCTCGTACGCGGACATAGCGCCGTATTATGACAAGGTCGATCTTTACCTCGGCATCTCGGGCCACAAGGAGAATCTGGATTACCTGCCGGATAGCATTTTCCAGAGGGCGATCCGATTAAGCAAGCCGGAGATGATGCTCCGCGAGAGCCTGGCGAAAATGGGCCGTGTGCTTACGCCGTATCGCGCCGGGGTTACCACCGATGGCCTGAAACATAACAAATACCGCAGCCGGTGTTTCGGCCGCGGAGCGTGTGAGCGCCACACCGGCGGTTGCGACATTCACGCTGCCTTCGACTCGCCCACGGGCCTGATTTTCCCGGCGCTCGAGACGGGAAATCTGACGATCCGCACCAATGCAACCGCATATGAAGTTACCGTCGATCCCTCGTCTGGAAAGGCTCGCGGCGTGTCATTCGTAGATACCGAAACCAAGAAAACCTACGAAGCACGCGGCAAAGCCATCGTGCTCGCGGCTTCCACCCTGGAAAGTGGCCGGCTGATGTTGCTTTCGAAGTCCACGATCCATCCGAACGGCATCGGAAATTCGAGCGGCCACGTAGGCCACAATTTATGCGACCACACCATGGGGCCCCACATTACAGGCCTGGTCAAGGACCTGGTGGGCAAGGCTCACACTCTGGATGACGGACGGCCGGGTGGCTTTTACGTGCCGAGGTTCCGTAATCTCAAAGACCGAAACGTGAACTTCATTCGCGCTTATGGGTTTGAAGGATTTGGCGGAAATACCATGGAACCTGGATATGCCATGTCCATGCCTGGGTTCGGCCGCAACTACAAGAAGGCGGTTCGCGACCACGCCGGCGCCTTCATCAGCCTGTCGGGTTTCGGTGAGGTGCTGGCGCGCTATGAAAACCATATCCAGATCGATCCGGAAGTGAAAGACAAGTGGGGAATCCCCGTGATTCGCTTCCACTACACCTACGGCGATAACGAAAAAAAGATGTCCGTGGACATGGTGAATGCGGCCAGGGAGATGTTCGACGAGGCCGGTTTCGAGGTGGTCGACGCGCGAAATGAGATCCTTACCCCGGGCTGGTCCATTCACGAATTGGGCACGGCGCGCATGGGAACGGATCCGAAGACCTCGGTGCTGAACCAGTTCCAGCAATCGCACGATGTGAAGAACCTCTTTGTGGTGGATGGTAGCAGTCACGTGAGCGCATCGTGCCACAATCCAACGTGGACGATTATGGCGCTCGCCTGGCGTTCCTGCGATCATCTGGCGGACCAGTTCCGAAAAGGGGAGATTTGAATGGCGAATCAGAACCACCTGACCCGGCGCGAGCTGATCCAGATCGGAGCGGTGGCGGCCGGCGTTGCAGCGGGTGGGGTCGAACGCGGGCTCGCAGCGGATACCGCTCCGAAGGTTTTCTCCAAACAAGAGTTCGCCATGTTGGACGAGCTCACCGAGCTGATCATCCCGGCCGACGATCACTCGCCGGGTGCGCGCGCAGCCGAGGTCGCGGCATACCTCGATGGCAGGCT
>Ga0116225_1000428_pt1 | contig 32864 bp, 26 predicted proteins | sample Sb_taG_8_FD_88968 | JGI IMG/M metagenome (GOLD analysis project Ga0116225, IMG submission 88968) | Peat soil microbial communities from Weissenstadt, Germany - Sb_50d_c_BC metaG | ecosystem: Environmental > Terrestrial > Soil > Wetlands > Peat | place: Germany: Weissenstadt | collected 2010-09-21 | reverse complement strand
CGGTCGACGGAGAACATCTGCGAACAGTGGGTTGGCGGAGAGGGTGGGATTCGAACCCACGGTACGCTCACACGTACAACGGTTTTCGAGACCGTCCCGTTCGACCACTCCGGCACCTCTCCGAAGGCTAAACATCCGCCAAGGGTTTTGAAGGAGACCGCACCTTGTAGCTTGCCCGCTCCCACGCGGCAACTGGAGCGCGGCCGGACCGGGCGCCACGGCCTGATTGACTTATGGCTTTGCACTTATATAGTGCGCCGCCTGGTGGGATCGGCTATGGAACACGCGGCCTGTTTCCCCACCGGTTCCTCCTGGCCACCCTGCGAAGGCGGCCTGAAGTAGGCCGGCCTTCCAAGCCAAGAGTTAGAAGACGAGAGCTAGACATGTTCGCGGTCATTCGCACGGGCGGCAAGCAATATCGCGTGGCGCCGAACGACATCATCGAGGTCGAACGTATCGCGGGCGAGCCCGGCGACATCGTCGAGCTTGGCGAGGTGCTGCTGCTCGGTGGCGACAGCCCGCAGACGGGCAGTCCCACAATCGTCGGCGCGCTCGTCGCCGCAGAGTTGGTCGAGCACAAGCGCGGCGACAAGGTCATCGTGTTCAAGAAGAAGCGGCGCAAGAATTATCGCCGCAAGAACGGGCATCGCCAGGCGTTGACCACGCTGCGCATCACCGAGATCTTGATCGACGGCAAGAAGCCGTCCGAGACCAATGTGGCCGGGCCCGAGCCCAAGACGGCGGACGCCAAGAAGTCGGAAGCAGCCGCCAAGGCCGAGACCAAGGCGAAGCCTGCGAAGGCGCCCGCGGCGAAGAAGGCCGCGCCTGCGAAGAAAGCCGCGCCGGCCAAGAAGCCTGCGGCGAAGGCGGCAACCAAGAAGCCGGCGGCCAAGCCGAAGAAGAGTTAAAGGACCTCGACCATGGCACATAAGAAAGCAGGTGGCTCATCCCGCAACGGCCGTGATTCGGCCGGCAGGCGCCTGGGCCTCAAGAAGTCGGGCGGGCAGAGCGTCATCCCGGGCAATATTATCGTGCGCCAGCGTGGCACCAAATGGCATCCGGGCGAAGGTGTCGGCATGGGCAAGGATCACACTCTGTTTGCACTTCGCGAGGGCGAGGTCGAATACGCGACCAAGCAGAAGGGCCGCGTCTACATCTCGGTGAAGCCCCACTAACTTCGTTGGCTCACTTCGGCAGACTTTAGAGCGGCCGAACACAAGAACGCGTCATTTCCACGCGCAAGCGGGAATCCAGTAACCATTGGTCTTAGACATCTTGGACGCCTGGGTTACTGGATTGCCCGGTCAAGCCGGGCAATGGCGATAGAGCATGTGAGCGACGTCTCGCCTCTGCGCTTGTACGCTGGTAGCCTTCTCTCCGTGATCATCAAGACCCAAAGGCTTTTGCTGCGCGCGCCGGTGCTTGGCGACGCGGCGCGGATCAGTCTGCTCGCCGGCGACTATGACGTGGCCAGCGTGACCGGGACCATCCCGCATCCCTACAGCGAAGCGATGGCCGCCGAGTGGATCAGAGGGCTTCACGCCGGCGAGGAGGGAGTAGCGTTCGCCATCGACCTGTCGGGCGGCCTGATCGGCTGCGTCGGCTATCGCGTCCACGGCGAGACGCATGCCGAGATGGGCTATTGGATCGGCAAGCCGTTCTGGGGCATGGGCTATGCCACGGAGGCTTCCCGCGCGCTCATCCTCCATGCCTTCGAGAAAGAGGGCTTCGCCTATCTCACGGCCGGCCATTTCAGGGAGAACCCAGCCTCGGCGCGGGTGATCACCAAGCTCGGCTTCGAGCCTTCGGGCGAGGTGCTCCGCGACTGTGCCGCGAGGGCCGGCAAGGCGCGCTGTCTGACCTATCGGCTCAGCCGTGACAGAGCGCTCGCCGTTTTGCGCCCCGATTTGGAGGAGTCCCCCATGGCTTCGGTGCGATCTTCCCCCGACAGGAAATGATTTAGCGCTCTCGTGCTAAGACGTAGGATGCAGTTCCTAGATCAAGCCAAGGTCTATGTGCGTTCCGGCGACGGCGGCAACGGCGCCGTCAGCTTCCGCCGTGAGAAATACATCGAGTTCGGCGGACCCGACGGCGGCGACGGCGGCAAGGGCGGCGACGTCATTGTCGAATGCGTGGCGAACCTCAATACGCTGCTCGACTACCGCTACAAGCAGCACTTCAAGGCGAAGAAGGGCGGCCACGGCATGGGCAAAAACCGCACCGGTGCCGGCGGCGCCGACGTCGTGCTCCAGGTCCCGCCCGGCACGCAGATCTTCGAGGAGGATAGCGAGACCCTGATCGCTGATTTGACCAAGCCCGGCGATCGCGTGGTGCTCGCCCGGGGCGGCAATGGCGGCTTCGGCAATTCGCGCTTCAAATCCTCGACCAACCAGGCGCCGCGCCGGGCCAATCCCGGACAGGAGGGCGAGGAGCTGAGCATTTGGCTCAGGCTGAAGCTCATCGCCGATGCGGGGCTCGTGGGCCTGCCCAATGCCGGCAAGTCGACCTTCCTCGCGGCGGTGAGCGCGGCCAAGCCGAAGATCGCCGACTATCCCTTCACCACGCTCCATCCCAACCTCGGCGTGGTGCGCGTCGACACCACGGACTTCGTGCTCGCCGACATCCCCGGGCTGATCGAAGGGGCGCATGAGGGCGCGGGACTCGGCGACCGTTTCTTGGGCCATGTGGAGCGCTGCGCCGTGCTCTTGCATCTGGTCGATGCCACGCTTGAGGATCCCGCCGAGGCCTACCTCGTCATTCGCGGCGAGCTCGAGGCCCATGGCGCGGGGCTCGAGGAGAAGCCAGAGATCGTGGCGCTGTCGAAGTCGGACGCCGTGCCGCCCGAGGAGTTGAAGCGGAAGGCGAAAGCCCTCGCCAAGGCTGCCGGTGCCAAGCCGCTCGTCCTGTCGGCCGTCACTGGAGACGGCATGAAGCCGGCTTTGCGCCAGGTCGCTGCCGTGGTCAAGGCGGCGCGCGCGAAGCGCGATGCGCCAGAGCCGATCGAAGCGGGATGGCGTCCATGAGGACGGAATGGACGAAGGCCAAGCGCCTCGTCGTCAAGATTGGCTCATCGCTGCTCGTCGATGGCGTCACCGGCACGCTCAAAGGGGACTGGCTAAGCTCGCTCTCCGACGACATCGCCGAGCTCAAGCAAGCCGGCAAGGAGGTCATCGTCGTCTCTTCCGGCGCCATCGCGCTTGGGCGCAACGTGCTGAAGCTGCCGAAGGGCTCGCTCAAGCTCGAGGACAGCCAGGCGGCGGCCGCCGTCGGCCAGATCGATCTTGCGCATGCCTATGAGGAAGCCTTCCGCGCGCGTGGGCTCGTCGCGGCGCAGGTGCTGCTCACGCTCGGCGACACGGAAGAGCGCAAGCGCTATCTCAACGCGCGCAACACGATCACGACACTGCTCACGCTCGGTGCCGTGCCGGTGGTGAACGAGAACGACACCGTGGCGACGAGCGAGATCCGTTATGGCGACAACGACCGGCTCGCGGCCCGCGTCGCCTCCATGATGAGCGCCGACTGCCTCGTGCTGCTCTCTGATGTCGACGGCTTCTACACCGCGCCGCCGGGAACGAGCGCCGCTGCCCGCCGCCTCGACGAGGTGCGCGACATCACGCCGGAGATCGAGGCCATGGCCGGCGACGTGGGCTCGGAGCTGTCGCGAGGAGGCATGGTGACGAAGATCGAGGCGGCAAAGATCGCGGTGGCCGGCGGCACGCATATGGTGATTGCGAGCGGCAAGGTGCTCCATCCCCTCGATGCGCTCGCCGAAGGCACAGGCTGCACCTGGTTCATCGCCCATTCCGACCCCGTGGCCGCGCGCAAGCGCTGGATCGCCGGCACGCTCGAGCCGAAGGGCTCTATCACCGTCGATCAGGGCGCCGCGGACGCGCTTGGCGGCGGCAAGAGCCTGTTGCCGGCCGGCGTGACCAAAGTGGAAGGGAGCTTCGAGCGGGGCGATGCCGTGGTGATCCGAAATGGCGCTGGGGCCGAGCTTGGCCGCGGTCTCGCCGCCTACGATCATGCGGAGGCGAGGCGCATCATCGGCCGCAAGAGCAGTGAACTTCCCGAGATTCTCGGCTACCGTGGCGACCCGGAGCTGATCCACCGGGACGATATGGTGCTGTACCGGAAGGGTTGAGGCGTTTCATGTCCGTCTTTGCCGAGCAGTCGCAGGCAAGCATCGAGCCCATGATGCTCTATATGGGGCGCTTGGCGCGCGAAGCCGCGCGCGAGCTCGCGCTTGCGTCGACGGCAAGGAAGAACGAAGCGCTGAAGGCCATGGCCGCGAGGCTCGAGGCCCGCGCCGAGGCGATCCTCGAGGCCAACCGGAATGACATCGATGCGGCGCGTGGCAAGAGCCGCGACGATGCCTTCATCGACCGGCTGATGCTAGATTCCTCGCTCGTGGCGGCAATGGCCCGCGGCTTGCGTGAGATCGCCGCGCTGCCGGATCCGGTTGGGCAGGTGATCGCGTCCTGGACGCGGCCGAACGGCTTGCAAATTTCCCGGGTGCGCGTGCCGCTCGGCGTGATCGGCATCATCTATGAGAGCAGGCCGAATGTGACGGCCGACGCGGGCGGCCTTTGCCTCAAATCCGGCAACGCCGTGATCCTGAGGAGCGGCTCGGAGAGCTTCCTCACCTCGCTCGTCATCTGCAATGCTTTGACCGAGGGCCTGGAGGAGGCGGGCTTGTCCCAAGCCGCGATCCAGCTCGTGCCGACGGTCGACCGCGCGGCGGTTGGCTTCATGCTTGGCGGCCTTGGCGGCGCCATCGACGTGATCGTCCCGCGCGGGGGCAAGAGTCTTGTCGCGCGCGTGCAGGAGGAGGCCAGGGTGCCGGTCTTCGCGCATCTCGAAGGTGTCTGCCACGTCTATGTGGACGGCGCCGCCGACCTCGACATGGCGAAGAAGATCGTGCTCAACGCCAAGATGCGACGGACCGGAGTGTGCGGGGCGGCAGAGACCCTGCTTGTCGATCGGGCGGCGGCGCCAACCCACTTGCAGCCGCTGGTCGCGATGCTGATCGAGGCCGGCTGCGAGGTGCGGGGCGATGCCGACACGCAAAGCGCAGACCCCCGCGTGAAGCCCGCGAGCGAGGAGGACTGGCCGAAGGAATATCTCGACGCCATCATCGCCGTGAAACTCGTCGACGGCGTCGATGCGGCGATCGAGCACATCACCCGCTACGGGTCGCAGCACACCGACGCCATCGTCACCGAGGATAACAACGCCGCGGAGCGCTTCCTCGCCCGCGTGGACAGCGCCATCGTGCTGCATAATGCCTCGACGCAATTTGCCGATGGCGGCGAGTTCGGCATGGGTGCGGAGATCGGCATCGCCACGGGACGCTTCCATGCACGCGGGCCGGTGGGTTTGGAGCAGCTCACGACGTTCAAATATGTCGTGCATGGCTCGGGCCAGACGCGGCGGTGATAGTTGCGGAGCTCTCGTTCTCGGCCCAGCTTTCCCTCCCCTCTAGTGGGGGAGGTCGGCTTGCGCCGCAAGCCGTGAGAGGGATCGACATTTGAGCCAGCGCGCAAGGGACAAGGGTGATGACGACCTGAAGGTGCCGATGGCGATGCCGAACATGCGCATCGGTCTGCTTGGCGGCTCGTTCAATCCGGCTCATGAAGGTCATCGCCATATCAGCCTCGTTGCCTTGAAGCGCCTGGGGCTCGACCAGGTCTGGTGGTTGGTAAGCCCCGGCAATCCCTTGAAGGACACGTCGAAAGCGCCGGACGTCGGCGCCCGCGCGGTGGCCGCGCGCGCGATTGCGCATCACCCGAGAATCGTCGTCACCGGCTTCGAAGCCGCCCGCGGCAGCGCCTATACGATCGACACGCTCCGCTTTCTCAAGCGGCGCTTTCCCAGCGTCGACTTCGTGTGGTTGATGGGCGCCGACAATTTGGCTCAGTTTCACCATTGGCGCGGCTGGGAGGAACTGTTCGGCATGGTGCCGATCGCCCTGCTCGACCGGCCGGGCTTCCGGCTGAAGGCGCGGGCGAGCAAGGCCGCCCAGCGCTTCGCCTCCGCCGCAATCGACGAATCGGATGCGGGCGGGCTTGCGCAACTTGCGCCGCCGGCCTGGACTATGCTCACCCTTCCTTTGTCGGGCCTGTCCTCGACGGCGCTCCGCGGCGGAAACCCACCGTGGCAAGGAACTTCGTGCCAAGACACCTGGTGCCAAGGCACTTCGTGCCGAGGCGCGGAAGAGCGGGGCCAAAAAGGACGCAAAGACTGAGAAGAAGGCTGAGAAAAAGGCAGACAGGAAGGCGGTCAAGGCGCTGCATGCCGAGGCGAAGAAGGCCCTGAAAAAGGCAGTCAAGCACGCCAAGAAAGGCGCCAAGAAAAGTAAGGAACACTAGCTATTGAAAGCTGGCCGCGACGCATACTATGTTTATGGGCGAAGCGGCACCGAAAGGCGGGCTCGTGCGTTCAGCATAAGCGAGGCCAACACGCTACTTCGGCAGGAGCAATGACAGAAGGACATCCACCACAACATGCGCTCACCCAGAGAGGGTGCCGATAGCGGCACGCCTCCCTCCGGCTTTGCGTCATTTCGCGCTAGGCCGACTCATTTGCTCAATGTCGTGCTCGACACCCTCGACGATGCCAAGGCCGAGGACGTCGTCTGCATCGACCTCAAGGGCAAGACCTCGATCGGCGACCAGATGGTCGTGGCCTCGGGGCGCTCGCAACGGCATGTCGGCGCCGTTGCTGATCACCTCGTTAGGAAGCTCAAAGGTGCAGGTTTCGGACGCGCCCGCGTCGAAGGCCTGCTCCACTGCGACTGGGTGCTGATCGACGCCGGGGACGTCATCGTCCATATCTTCCGCCAGGAAGTCCGGGAATTCTACAATCTCGAGAAGATGTGGTCCGCCGACCGCCCGATGGAGCGGATGGTGATCTGACCGTCCCCGCCGCTGCAAGGGCCGAGGCCTGCAAGGTCGTACCATGCGGCTGCTGATCGCCGCCGTGGGCAGACTGAAGCAGGGGCCTGAACGCGAGTTTTTCGCGCACTACCTTGCGCGTGCCGAGACCGCCGGCCGCAAGCTCGGGCTGTCGCCGGTGACGGTGATCGAGGTGCCAGAGTCGCGGGGGCCCACCGCAACCACGCGCTGCAAGGCCGAGGCGGCGGCGCTGCTCGCCAAGCTTCCACATTCCTACGCACGCATCGCGCTTGACCGAACCGGCGAACCGCTCGGCAGCGAGGCTTTCGCGCGCGCGCTCGCCAAGCTCCGCGACGAGGGGGCCGAGGGCGTTGCCTTCCTCATCGGCGGGGCGGACGGCCTCGGCGGCGAGGCCTTGCCGCGGCCCATCCGGAGAGTGTCGCTTGGGCCCATGACCTTGCCGCACGGGCTCGCCCGCATCGTTCTCGCCGAGCAGCTCTATCGCGCCGCCACCATCCTTGTGGGCCACCCCTATCATCGGGGCTGAAACCCAGGCCCGCGCCTCACCTCGGGCGGGTGGGCAGTTGGTTAAGAATTGTTCAGCATATTTGCCTTGATTCTGCCTCATCGCTCCGCTTCCGTTCCCGCTCGCTCGAGTCCCCTTCTTTCGGCCGGCGGCGAGGAGACGGGACGGGGGAAGAGCACGCGGTCAATGCGGATGGCGCCAATCCATCGGTCCCCTGAGCCGACATTCCGGTTCGTCATTTCCGGTCTGCTACTCGCGGGGCTGTTGAGCACCTTCCCGTATCTTGCTGCGGCGGAAGACGATCTCTCCCGCGAGGAGGCACAGAAGAAACTCGACGAGACCTCGCAGAAGCTGCAATCGAGCCGCGCGCAAGAGCAAGGTTTGGCCCAAGACGTGGTCGCCTTGGCCGAGGCGCGGGCGAAGCTCAACACCGAGCTGATCGAAGCGGGCACGCGGGTGCAGGCGAGCGAAGCAAAACTTTCCGAGACCGAGGCCAAGCTCACGGAGCTGACCGATCAGGTCACCGTCATTCGCAACTCGATCACCGAGCGAAAGGAAACCATCGTCAAGATGCTGAGCGCCATGCAGAGGATCGGCCGCACGCCGCCGCCGGCGATCGTCACGCGCCGGGACGACGCCCTCGCCATGGTGCGCAGCGCCATGCTGTTGGCGGAGGTCTTTCCCGAGCTCAAATATCAGGCCGATAATCTGTCGCAGGAGCTTGACGGTCTGGTCACGCTGGAGAACGGCATTCGCGAGCAGCGCGACGCCGAAAAAGGGGCGACCGACAGTCTCGCCGCGGAGCAGAGCCGCATCGATCAGCTGCTCGAGGAGAAGAAGACGAAGCTTGCCCAGAGCGAGGTCGAGCTTGCCGCCACGCGGCAGGCGGCGGAGCAGCAGGCAGCGGCCGTGACGGAGCTGAACGACCTGATCGCGCGGCTGGACCAGCAGATCGCCAAGGCCCAGGTTGCCCAATACGACGCGGAAGTCGCGGCCGAGCAGGCGCTCCGGGCCCGCGAGCAGCAACAGGCGCTCGCCACTCCCGGCAATGAGGCCGTTGTCGAGATCAAGCCCGAATCGACCAAGGTCGCCTTTGCCAGTCCGAGCCGCATGAAACCAGCCATGCCGTTCGAGGCGGCGAAGGGCACCCTCGCGCTCCCCGCCCAAGGCAAGCGACTCAAGCGATTCGGCGACGCGGACGGTGTCGGCGGCACGGTAAAGGGCATTTCGCTGCAAACCCGGGGGGAAGCCCGTATTATCGCGCCCGCGGACGGCTGGGTCGTCTACGCCGGCACGTTTCGCTCCTATGGGCAACTATTGATCATCAATGCGGGCGGGGGCTATCATGTTCTGCTTGCGGGAATGGGCCGCGTAGATGTGAGCCTCGGCCAGTTTGTCCTCGCCGGCGAGCCGATCGCAGTAATGGGTGCGGCGCCTCCAGCGAGCCAAGGCGGCAATGATAGTTCGCGCCCCGTCCTTTACGTCGAGTTCCGAAAGGACGGCAGGCCAATAGACCCCGGCCCATGGTGGGCCGAGGCTTCCGAAAAGGTGCAAGGATAATGCGGAAATCCGAATACGCGCTGTGGACGCTTCTGGTGTTGGCCGTGCTCGCTGCCGGTTCGACGATGGTGAGCTTGGCGCGGAGTCAGACCGCAACGGCCGCCAATTCGGAGATCTACCGCCAGCTCGATCTGTTCGGCGAGGTACTCGAGCGCGTGCGTGCCGACTATGTCGAGAAGCCTGATGACTCCAAGCTGATCGAATCGGCGATCAACGGCATGCTGATGGCGCTCGACCCGCATTCCGCCTATCTCAATCCCAAGCACTTCCGCGACATGCAGGTACAGACCCGCGGCGAGTTCGGCGGCCTCGGCATCGAGGTGACGATGGAGAACGGCGTGGTCAAGGTCGTCTCTCCCATCGACGACACCCCCGCTGCAAAGGCTGGGCTGGAGAGCGGTGATCTGATCACCGCGCTCGACAAGGAGCAGATCCAGGGCCTCACCCTCCAGGAGGCCGTCGAGAAGATGCGCGGGCCAGTGAATTCCGCGATCACCCTCACCGTCGTGCGCAAGGGCGTCGACGATCCCTTCGACGTGAAGGTCGTGCGCGACGTGATCCACATCAATCCGGTGAAGTACAACGCCGAGAACGACGTGGGCTATATCAGGATCACCACGTTCAACGAGCAGACCACGGCCAATCTGCAGAAGGCGATCGAGGATCTGAAGAAGGAGATCGGGCCGAAGCTCAAGGGCTACATCATCGACCTCCGCAACAATCCCGGAGGCCTGCTCGACCAGGCGATCTCGGTCTCTGATGCGTTTCTCGATCAGGGCGCCATCGTGCTGACTAAGGGCCGCAACCTCGAAGAGACGCAGCGCTCGAACGCGAGGCCCGGCGACCTTACCGACGGCCAGAAGCTGGTGGTGCTGATCAATGGCGGGTCGGCTTCGGCCTCGGAGATCGTGGCCGGGGCACTGCAGGATCACCACCGGGCCACCATCGTGGGCACCCGATCCTTCGGCAAGGGTTCCGTGCAGACCATCATCCCGCTTGGGAGCAATGGTGCGCTAAGGCTGACCACGGCCCGCTACTACACGCCCTCGGGCCGCTCGATCCAGGCCAAGGGCATCGAGCCCGAGGCGGTGGTCGAGGAGGAGCTTCCCGACGATCTGAAGGCTAAGGCCGCCTCACAGAACACGCGTGGCGAGGCGAATTTGCGCGGGCACCTCAAGGGTGAGGACGAGGACAGCAAGGACGACGAGGAATCCGGCAGCTCTTCCTATGTGGCCCCGGACAAGGACAAAGATACCCAGCTCCAATATGGGCTCGATCTCTTGCGCGGCATCAAGTCGGTCGACACGGAGGCAAAGAAGAAGGCGGAAGCCAACTAGGCGTGACCCAGAGGTGTCGGCGGACGGGTGCCGCCTTGACAAGCGTTGCCGCATCAAAGGAGGCTTCGGCCCCGTGGCAGGGGCCTAGGCGCGGGGAGGTGCAGGCGAGATGAAGGCGCTGACCGTCACGGCTTCGATCGTACTCTCAGTGCTCGTGGTCGGCATCGCGTGGCTTTTTTTCTTTCCGGGTCCGGACGCCGGCGAGCCGGTGGTCACACTGGCGGTAACGCCGCCCCCGACGCCAAGGCTCGCACCAGCGCCGGCTGAGCCCCAGGAGTCCGGTTCCGGGATCGACCTTCCGCCCGGCTTCGGCATCGAAGGTCCCTCGTCTGCGGGCCCGCAGCTGCCTGACGCGCCTCCAGCGCTGCCGCAGTCCGCTCCGGGACCGGCGGAGGTGCCGCAACAGCAGGCCGCGGTGCCGCCCGCGCCGCAAGGTCCATTGCCCCAAACCGATTTCCAGCAGACCGCCGCGATGCCGGCGCCGCCTGCTCCGGTTGCGCCCTTGCCCCAGCCGCCTCAGTCTGAGACCGCCTCGATCACGCTCGTATCCGTGCCGGTGCCTGAGCTGGTGGAGGAGTCGCAATATGGTCCCCTGCCCAAGGTCGCGCCGGACGGCCGGAGACCGCTCGAGGTCTATGCGCGGCCGTCGCGCTATGCGGCCAAGGCCTTGCAGGGAGAGGCTCCGCGCATTGCCGTGCTGATCACCGGCATGGGGCTTTCGGACAGCGACACGGCGGAGGCGATCAAGGGGCTGCCGGCGCCGGTCAGCGTGGCTTACGGGGCCTATGGCCGCAATCTCCAGGATTGGGTGACCAAGGCGCGCGCGGCGGGCCATGAGGTGCTCCTGCAAATTCCGCTCGAGCCGGTCGGCTATCCGCAAACCGATCCCGGCCCGCATACGCTGCTCACCACGCTGCCGCCGGAAGAGAACATGAAGCGGCTGCAATGGCTGATGTCGCGCTTCACGGGCTATGTGGGCGTGACCAATCTCATGGGCGCTAAGTTCGAAGCCACCCAAGACGCGCTTCTGCCGGTGCTCGAAGAGCTGAAGGCGCGCGGGCTGCTCTTTGTCGACGACGGCAGCGTGCAGCAGTCCACCGCTGGGCAGATCGCAAGCACGCTCGGCCTCGACTACGCGGTGGCCAACATCCAGATCGATGCCGTGCAATCGCCGGGTGACATCGCCAAGGCGCTTACCCGCCTCGAAGCCCTGGCCAAGGAGCGGGGTGCGGCGATCGGCGTTGCGAGCGCCAAGCCGGCAACCGTCAAACAGCTAGCCACATGGGCCGGGCAGCTCGAGCGCCGGGGCATCGTGCTCGTTCCCGTCAGCGCCGCCGTGCGCTCGCAGCGTCAAAGCTGACCTTCCGCCAATGACCAACGTGGCCGAGCTGCCCTACCGGCCTTGCGTCGGCGTGATGCTGATCAATGCCCATGGTCAGGTCTTTGTCGGCAGGCGTGCCGATCGCGCCGGCGCGCCAGAAGGCCTCGGCCAGTGGTGGCAGATGCCGCAAGGCGGCATGGACGAGGGCGAGGACCCCGAAGCCGCGGCGCGCCGCGAGCTCGAAGAAGAGACGGGGGTGACGCGGGCGCGGTTCATCGGCAGGTCGCGGCAATGGTACAGCTACGATCTTCCGCCTAACCTCCTCGGTAGCGCCTGGCAGGGGCGCTATCGCGGCCAGACGCAGCTTTGGTTCGCCGCCCGCTTCGAAGGCGAGGACAGCGAGATCGACCTCAACCCCAAACCGGGCCACGAGCGGGAGTTCGACGCTTGGCGGTGGGTTCCGATCGCGCTTCTCCCCGGCCTCGTGGTGCCCTTCAAGCGGCCCGTTTATGAAGGCGTCATTCAGGAATTCGAGCCGCTCGTGCTCGGGACCTGAACACGCTTCAAGCCTTCGCATGCTCCCGGGAAGGTGGTTTCCGCCAGTTCCGCGTGAAGCGCCGAAACAGCAGCACGCTTGCCGGTAGGAGCAGGAGATCGCCGACCAGCGCTGCCATCAACGTCAGTCCCGCAAGCTTGCCGAAGAGCCGGAGCGACGGCAGGTCGGACAGGATGGTGACGCCAAGGCCAAAAGCGAGGATCAATGAGGTGAGCACCAGGGCCGGACCGATCAGGACCGTCGCCCGCTCGACCCCGATCGCGGGATTCTCGCCCGGCCGGTCCTCCAGCCGCAGCCGGTTGAGATAGTGCACTGTGGCGTTGAGCGACAGCCCGAATGAGACGATCAGCGCCACGATGCTCGCAAATTGCAGGCCCTCGCCGGAGGCCGCGAGAACGGCACCCGCGGTGAATACCGGAAACAGATTGGGCAGGACGCTGACGAAGCTGACCATCACGGAGCGGAAGGCGAGCCCGAGAAACACGCAGATGAAAGCGATCTCGGTGGTGAGCCCGGCATTGAGCTTGCCGATCATGGTCGCACTGTTCCGCGCGGCGATGGCCGAGAGGCCCGTGACCACGATGCGGTAACCGGGGTTGGCCTTGCGCACGGCGTCGAGCTCGCCATCGAGCTTCTCTATCACCGGCAGCAAGTCGCTCACATCGACGTCGGGTATGCGCCCGGTGACGACTGCGGAGTTGTCCTTCTCGTCGATGAAGCGCTTGGTCAAATAGTCGGGCAGGATGTCGATATAGTCCTTGAGCCTTTCGGGCGTGTCCTCGCCGGTCTTGGTGAGCCAGCGGCGCAAGGTCTCGACCGACCAGACATTGCCAACGCCGGACTGCGTTTCCACGAGGGTATGGATGTCGCCGATCACCTTCAGCACGTCGGGGTCGTAGAGGGTCTTGCCTTGCGGCCAGTCGACCATCACGTGCAGCGGATTCGCGCCGGTCAGCTTCTCGTCGAGCTGCGCGCTCGCGGCGACCGCCTGCTCGCGGTCGGGAACCTGATCGGCGAGGCGGTAGCGCGGCGGCAGCGTCGTATAGACGGCGCCGAAGGCGATCACCAATAGGAGCCCGAGACCAACCACCGTTTTCGGATGACGCACGCCAATCTCGGCGACCCAGCCGCAGAAGCGCTTGAGCGCGTTCATGGCCCAGTCGTGGCTCTTCAGATTGGCCACGAAAGGCTTGGTGTTGCGGCCGATCAGGGCCCGGGTCAGCAGCGGAACGAGCGTGATGCCGACGACGAAGGCGATCATGGTCGAGAGCGCGCCGGCAAAGCCGAAGGTGCGGATCAGCGCCGAGTCAGAGAAGAACAGGGCGATGAAGGATGCGGCGGCGGTGGCGGTGGCGAGCACGCAGGCCGGGCCCACCACGAGCACGGCATAGCGGGCGGCTTTGATGCGTCGATCGCCTTCCAAGAGCCGATTGCGCATGGCGACGGTCAGCTGCATGGAATCGGAGAAGCCGAGCACCATGATCAGCGGGATCATCACGTTCAGAAACAGATTGAGCTTGAAGCCGAGCCAGCCGAAAAGGCCGAGCGACCAGATGATGGCGACGACCGGAGGGAGCGCGGCGATGGCCATCAGCGACAGGCGCCGGAAGAAGGCGTAGGCGATGATGGCGCCGAACAGGAAGCCGAGCGCGTTGTACAGATTGCGGTCGCGCTCCACGGCGTTCCTGATCTCGAGCTGCATCACCGGCGCGCCGGAGAGCTTCATGCTGAGACCGGTATCCTTCAGCTGTTCTTTTGCCGTTTCATCAATTTGCTGCACCACGGAGTTCAGGCCATTGGAGACGACCACCTCGCGGTCGAGCGCGAGCAATACGAGGGTCAGGGTGCCGTCGTCGGAGAGGAGCTTGCCCTTGATGATTTCGTTGTTGCGGACCTGGTCGATGAGATGATCATAGGCGGCACCGGTGGGCAGCTTGGCTGGGAAGACCGGACCTGGGACCTTGCCGGGCTCCGGCGCCTCGCGGGCGGAGAAGAGCGAGACCTCTCCCGCCATGCCGTCGACGAATTGCAGCTCGGTGACGAGGTTGCGAAGCGCCTCGATGGATTTGCGCGCAAGCAGGTCCTTGCTGGTGACGACGATGAGCACGTCATATTCGCTCGAGGGGAAGCGCTTCGAGATCAGCTCGTAGTCATGGAATTCGGGGGTGTCGGTGCGAAACAGCTCGGACAGCGAATCGTCGACGCGCAGCTTGCTGATGCCGAACAACGCGGCAATGGTGACGGCGATGATGATGGCAGCGATGACGGCGGGGTAGCGGAGCGCGGTGAGCCCGAGGCGCTCGAGCCCGAAGCTTAAAGATCGCACCCGTCTCGGTTCCGCTTTTTGCTGCATTCCCCTGTCCGGCAGGCCTAAAGCCCCTCCTCGAGAAGCCACGCGCTCCTAGTCCGCGAGTGGGGTTATAGCAAGGACCGGGGCGCCTGCCCTAATGGCTTCTGACCGAGGCCTTTTGCAGGCGGGGCGAGGGCTAAAGATTGAGGGCGAGCTGTACCTGGCGGAGGTGATCGAGCTTGGTCTTGGCGCGATCGCGGGCCTCGTCTTGCGTGGCGTCGGCGACGTCCTCCTCGGCGTCCTTGATCACCTGGTCGAGCACGTCCGCCTGGAGCTCGACGAGATCGATGGCGGTCTCGGCGAGCACAATGAGGCCCGAGGGTCCAACCTCGGCGAAGCCGCCGCGCACGAAATAGCGCCGGCGCTCGGCGCCCCCGAAGCCGATTTCGAGCAATCCCGGCCGCAAGGCCGTGAGCAGCGGCGCGTGACGGAGGAGCATGGTGAAGTCGCCTTCCGATCCCGGCACCAGCACGTGCTCGACCTCGGCCAAGACGAGCGACCGCTCCGGCGAGACCAGCTCGAATTTGAAGGTATCAGGCATGCTCAAGCGGCCTCGGCGGCGAGCTTCTCGGCCTTGGCGACCGCCTCCTCGATGGTGCCGACCATGTAGAACGCGGCCTCCGGCAGATGGTCGTACTCGCCGTCGCAGAGTCCCTTGAAGCCCTTGATGGTGTCGGCAAGATCGACGAACTTGCCCGGCGATCCGGTGAACACCTCCGCCACAAAGAAGGGCTGCGACAGGAAGCGCTCGATCTTGCGGGCGCGGGCCACGGTGATCTTGTCCTCCTCTGAAAGCTCGTCAATGCCGAGAATAGCGATGATGTCCTGGAGCGCCTTGTAGCGCTGCAGGATCTCCTGCACGCGGCGCGCCACCGCATAGTGCTCCTCGCCGACGACGAGCGGCGACAGCATGCGCGAGGTCGAATCGAGCGGATCCACGGCCGGATAGATGCCCTTCTCGGCGATGCCGCGGGACAGCACGGTGGTGGCGTCGAGATGCGCAAAGGAGGTGGCAGGCGCGGGATCGGTCAGATCGTCGGCGGGGACGTAGATGGCCTGCACCGAGGTGATCGAGCCCTTCTGCGTCGTGGTGATGCGTTCCTGCAGCGCCCCCATGTCGGTGGCGAGCGTCGGCTGGTAGCCCACGGCCGAAGGGATACGGCCCAACAGCGCCGATACTTCGGAGCCCGCTTGCGTGAAGCGGAAAATATTGTCCACGAAGAAGAGCACGTCCTGGCCTTGGTCGCGGAAATATTCGGCGACGGTGAGACCCGAAAGGCCGACGCGCGCGCGAGCGCCAGGCGGCTCGTTCATCTGGCCGTAGACCAGTGCGCATTTGGAGCCTGCGGTCGAGCCGTTGTTCTTCTTCGGGTCCTTGTTGACGCCCGACTCGATGAACTCGTGATAGAGGTCGTTGCCCTCGCGCGTGCGCTCGCCTACGCCGGCGAACACCGAGAAGCCGCCATGGGCCTTGGCGACGTTGTTGATCAGCTCTTGGATGAGCACGGTCTTGCCGACGCCCGCGCCGCCGAACAGGCCGATCTTGCCGCCCTTGGCGTAAGGCGCGAGCAGGTCCACGACCTTGATGCCGGTGACGAGAATCTCGGCCTCGGTCGACTGATCGACGTAAGCGGGCGCAGGCGCGTGGATAGGCCGCTTCTCGGCGGTCTTGATGGGCCCCGCCTCGTCCACAGCCTCGCCGACCACGTTCATGATGCGGCCCAAGGTCTCGTCGCCGACCGGCACCGCGATCGGCTCGCCGGTATCGGTCACCTCTTGCGCGCGCACGAGCCCTTCGGTCGAGTCCATGGCGATGGTGCGGACGGTGTGCTCGCCGAGATGCTGGGCCACCTCGAGCACAAGCCGGTTGCCCTGATTGTCCGTCTCCAGCGCGTTCAGGATCTCAGGCAGATGATCGGTGAATTGCACGTCGACCACGGCACCCATGACTTGGCGCACATGGCCCTTGGCGCCTTCGCCAGCGGCAATCTTCTTCTTCTGCTCCTTGGTTTCTGCGACCACGGGGGATTTACGTGCCATGCCAGGCTTCCTTCTCGTCTCGTGAATGCTCTATACCGCCTCGGCGCCGGAGATGATCTCGATCAGCTCCTTGGTGATCATGGCTTGGCGCGAGCGGTTATATTTCAGGGTCAGGCGATCGATCATGTCGCCGGCGTTGCGGGTGGCGTTGTCCATGGCGCTCATGCGTGCGCCTTGCTCGGAGGCGGCGTTCTCGAGCAGCGCCCGGAGAATCTGGGTGGCGATGTTGAGGGGCAGCAGCTCGGTCAGGATCTCCGCCTCGTCGGGCTCATAGTCATAGACCGCGCCGCCAAGTGCCGCTTCCGCCTTGGGTGCCTCGGCAGGGATCAAAGCGGGGATGAGCTGCAACGCCGTGGGGATCTGGCTGATCACCGAGCGGAAGCGCGAGAAATAAAGCGTCGCCACGTCGAAGGCGCCGGCGGCGAAGAGGCCCAAGACCTTCTCCGCGATCTTCTCGGCGTGGCCGAAGCCGAGCTGGCGCACGCCCCTGAGCTCGACGACCTCGATGATCTTGGAGGCGAATTGGCGCTTGAGCTGGTCGAAGCCCTTCTTGCCGACGCAGAGGAACTTGACCTCCTTGCCCTCGCGCATCAGCCGAAAGGCGTGATCGCGGGCGAGCCGCACGATGGAGGAGTTGAAGGCGCCACAAAGCCCGCGCTCGGCGGTGCAGACCACGAGCAGATGCGTCGCATCCTTGCCGGTGCCGACCATGAGCACCGGGCCGCCCTCGCGGCCGGCAAGCGCGGTGGTGAGATTGGCGAGCACCGCCTCCATGCGCGTGGCATAGGGGCGAGCGGCCTCTGCGGCGCTCTGGGCGCGGCGGAGCTTCGCCGCGGCCACCATCTGCATGGCCTTGGTGATCTTCTGCGTCGCCTTCACACTGGCGATGCGGTTGCGTAGGTCTTTCAGCGACGGCATGGCTTACGGCCTCACGCGAAGGCCTTGGCAAATTTGTCGACCGCGGATTTGAGCTTGTCGGCGGTCTCCTTGGAGATCTCCTTCTGGTGCCGGATCGCATCGAGCACGTCCTTGTGCTCGGCGCGCATGAAACGAAGCAGCTCAGCCTCGAAGCGCTGCACATCCTTCACGGGAAGCGGATCGAGATAGCCGTTGACGCCGGCATAGATCACCACGACCTGCTCCTCGATCTTCAGCGGCGAGAATTGCGGCTGCTTCAGAAGCTCGGTCAGCCGCGCACCGCGGTTGAGCAGGCGCTGGGTGGTGGCGTCGAGGTCGGAGCCGAACTGGGCGAAGGCGGCCATCTCGCGATATTGCGCAAGCTCGCCCTTGATCTTGCCGGCCACCTGCTTCATCGCCTTCACCTGCGCGGCGGAGCCCACGCGGGAGACCGAAAGACCCACATTCACCGCCGGGCGAATGCCCTGATAGAACAAATCGGTCTCGAGGAAGATCTGCCCGTCGGTGATGGAGATGACGTTGGTCGGAATATAGGCCGACACGTCGTTGGCTTGCGTCTCGATCACGGGAAGCGCGGTCAGCGATCCCGAGCCGTTGTCCTTGTTCAGCTTCGCCGCGCGCTCGAGCAGCCGCGAATGCAGATAGAACACGTCGCCGGGATAGGCCTCGCGGCCGGGCGGGCGGCGGAGCAGGAGCGACATCTGGCGGTAGGCCACCGCCTGCTTGGAGAGATCGTCATAGAAGATGACCGCGGCCATGCCGTTGTCGCGGAAGAACTCGCCCATGGCGCAGCCGGAGAAGGGCGCGAGGAATTGCATGGGCGCGGGGTCCGAGGCGGTGGCGGCGACGACGATGGAATAGTCCATGGCGCCATTGTCCTCGAGCACCTTGACGAACTGGGCGACGGTGGAGCGCTTCTGCCCGATGGCGACATAGATGCAATAGAGCTTGGTCTTCTCGTCGCCTAAGGCATTGACCGATTTCTGATTGAGGATGGTGTCGAGGATAATGGCGGTCTTGCCGGTCTGGCGGTCGCCGATGATGAGCTCGCGCTGGCCTCGGCCGATCGGAATCAGCGCGTCGATGGCTTTGAGCCCCGTCTGCATCGGCTCATGCACCGACTGGCGGGGAATGATGCCTGGCGCCTTCACGTCGACGCGGCGCTGCTCATGGCTTTCGATGGGGCCCTTGCCGTCTATGGGGTTGCCGAGCGCATCGACGACGCGCCCCAACAGGCCCTTGCCGACCGGCACCTCGACGATGGCGCCGGTGCGCTTGACGATGTCGCCTTCCTTGATGTGGCGGTCGTCGCCGAAGATCACGATGCCGACATTGTCGACCTCGAGGTTGAGCGCCATGCCACGCGTGCCGTCGGCGAACTCGACCATCTCGCCCGCCTGGACATTGTCGAGCCCGTAGGCTCGGGCGATGCCGTCGCCGACCGACAGCACCTGGCCGATCTCGGAGACTTCCGCCTCTTGGCCAAAATTTTTGATCTGCTCTTTGAGGATCGCGGAGATCTCGGCGGCCCTGATATCCATCAGCCAACCTCTTTCATGGCGTGCTTGAGACGAGTGAGTTTGGTACGGAGCGAGCTATCGACCATGCGGCTGCCGACGGTGACGACAAGGCCGCCAAGGAGGGTTGCATCCACCTTTTGGTCGAGCTGCACGTCCTTGTGAAGGGCGGCTTTTAGCGCGGACTGCAGCGCCCGGACTTGACCTTCCTCAAGCTTCACGGCCGAAATGACCATAGCGCCGGTCTGGCCGCGACGGCGGGCGAGCAGCGCGCGAAACGCCTTCATTATGTCGGGGGCGGCGAACAGGCGGCGGTTCTTGGCGATGAGCTTCAGGAAATTCGCGGTCAGCCCCTCGATCTGCATTTGCTCCAGGATGGCGGCGATGGCGCGTTGCTGCTCTTCCGCCGAGAACACCGGGGTCTTCACTAGCCGTTGGAGATCCTCGATGGCGTCGAGCGCCCGGGCGAAGCGGTTCAAATCCTGCTCGACCCGCTCGAGCGCGTTCTCTTCAAGCGCGAGCTCGAACAGGGCGTTGGCATACCGGCCCGCAACGCCTGTAGGGGTCTGTTCCTCGCCTGCCACCTAATAACGCCTTTCATCCCGAACGGGGGCTTCTTGCCAGCGGCCTCGTCCTTGGGAACCGCAAATTCTTGGATTGGAGCTTTCGCGTCAACAGCTCGTGAAAAGCGCCGTCAACGGCCCCCGGAAGCCCGCGCGAGCCTGTAACATATGGGGGAGGGAGGTGCAACTGAGCCGAGGCCGGCAATCGCCATGGCGACCGGGCTGCTCGCCGCGCGCACGGCGCTCGGGCTGAAGCGCCTTCAATCCGTGGCGTCGCGGCGCGAGCCTAGCAACGGAGCGCGCCTCACGGCGGTCGCTTTGGCTTGGATAAAAGATATATCTTGCGATAGCACCTCCATTGGCATATCTTTAGATATATCATTTATCCAAGCCAGGAGAACAACAATGCATGGACTAGGACATCACGGCGGCCATTGCGGGGGCCTACGGGCCGCCAGGCGCTTCGGCCGCCATCAGGGCGAAGGCCCCGGCTGGGGGCGAGGCGATCGAGGTGGAAGCGGCGATTGGTTCCGCGTTGGCCGCATGCTTGCCCAGGGAGATCTCAAGCTGCTCGCGCTCGCGCTGATCGCCGAGCAACCGCGTCACGGCTATGAACTGATCAAGCTCATCGAGGAGAAGACGAGCGGCTGCTACAGCCCAAGCCCTGGCATCATCTATCCCACGCTGACCTTTCTCGAAGAGGCCGGATATGTGACGGCCGAGAGCGAAGGCGCCAAGAAGCGCTACACCATCACCGAGGAGGGGCGTGCCCACCTCGAAGAGAACCGCGACATCGCCGACATGGTTCTCGGGCGGCTGACGATGATCGGCGAGAAGTTGGCGCGCCGGCGCCGCGCCTGGGAACGCAGAGATAGAGATGCTGACGAGCGGCAGAGCGTGCCGCAATTGGTCGACGCAGCGCTCGATAATCTCCGCAGCGTCACGGCAAAGCGGTTGGACGCCGACGATGGCGAGGCCGAGACCCGGATCGTGGAGATCCTGGCCCGCGCCGCCCAGGACATCCGCAATGCGTAGAGGCCATTCCCGCGTGGGCCGTCGTCACAAGAAGCTGTAAGGGTCGATGTCGACGCTGAGGCGGACATCGCCCTTGGGCTTAGCGGCTTGCTCAAGCCACAGGCGTAAGTAAGCCTGGAGGTCGGCCTCGCGGGCGGCTTTCACCAAAAGACGAAAGCGGAAGCGGCCGCGGATCACGGTAAGCGGCGCTTCCGCCGGTCCCAGCACCTCGACCTTCGCCGCTTGCGGGGCGGCGCGCCTCACATCCCGCGCATAGGCTTCCGCCACCTCGCGTGCGCTTGCGGTCACCAGAAGCGCGGCCAGCCGCCCGAAGGGCGGGAGCATCGCGCTTTTCCGCGCCGCGATCTCGCGCTCGAGGAAGGTGTCGCGGTCGCCGGAGACGAGCGCCTGGATCACCGGGTGCTCGGGCATATAGGTCTGGATTAGGCCGCGTCCTTCGATGGCCTCGCGGCCGGCGCGGCCGGTGACCTGGCTGAGCAGCTGGAAAGTGCGCTCGGCCGCGCGCGGGTCGGCATGGGCGAGCCCCAAATCCGCATCGACGACACCAACCAGCGCGAGCCCCGGGAAGTGATGGCCCTTGGCCACGAGCTGTGTGCCGATGATGATGTCCACCTCGCGCTCCTCGATCTCGCGCAAGGTCTCGTGCAAATCGCTCACGCTTGGGGTCAAATCGCTCGACAACAGCATCCGGCGCGCGTCGGGAAACCGCTCGGCGATCTCCTCGGCGATGCGCTCGATGCCGGGGCCGCAAGGAACGAGCGAATGCTCGGCCCTGCAATTCGGGCAGGTCTCGGGGATCGGCACGAACTTCCCGCAATGATGACATTCGAGGCGGCGGCGGAATCGGTGCTCGACGAGCCAGGCCGAGCAGTTCGGGCATTCGAAGCGGAAGCCGCAATTCCGGCAGAGGGTCACGGGCGCATAGCCGCGGCGGTTCAGGAACAGCAAAGCCTGCTCGCCGCGCTTTAAGGTCTCGGCAACCGCCTCGACCAGGACCGGCGAGAGCCAGCGGCCGCGCCCGGGCGGGCTTGCCCGCATATCGATGGCGGCGATGCCGGGAAGGCCCGCGGCCTGGTAGCGCTGCGCGAGGCGTATGTGGCGGTAGCGGGTTTGGGCGGCATTCACGAGGCTCTCGATGGAGGGCGTGGCTGAGCTCAGGACCACGGGGATGCCGCTCAGCGACCCGCGCAGCACCGCCATGTCGCGCGCCTGATAGGTGACGCGCTCCTCCTGCTTGTAGCCTGCGTCATGCTCCTCATCGACGACGATGAGGCCGAGATCGGGGAAGGGGAGGAAGAGGGCAGAGCGCGCGCCGACCACGAGTTTCGCTTCGTTCTGCGCAATTGCCCGCCACACCCGGCCGCGCATCGGCGGGCTCAAGCCAGAATGCCATTCCGCGGGCTTGGCGCCAAACCGCTGCTCGCAGCGGGCAATGAACTGGCTGGTCAGCGCGATCTCGGGCATGAGCACGAGCGCCTGCTTTCCGCGTCCCACCGCCGCGGCGATCGCCTCGAAATAAACCTCGGTCTTGCCGGAGCCGGTGACGCCGTCAAGCAGCGTCACGGTGAAGCCGTCGCTCATGTCGGCGAGGAGCTTGGCGGCGGCTTCGGCCTGCTCGGGGCTGAGCCGCGCCCGCGCCGTGGAAAGATCGAGCGGCGGGGGTGCCCAGTCGGGAAGCTGCTCCGTCAGAAGCGTGCCCGCATCGACCAGGCCGTCGATTACGCCCGGGCTCACGCCGGCGGTCTCGGCCAGTGCGGACTTGACCCAAATGAGGCCGTTCGCCGCCACCTCCAGCACGCGGGCGCGGGCGGGCGTCATGCGCTGCGGCGCGGCTCCGTCAAGTTGCACCCCATAGCGCGGCGCTGGCGGCGCAAAGGCGTGGCCGGCGCTCATCATCATGCGCAGCACCATGCCCGGAGAGGAGAGCGTGTAATTGGCGACCCAGGCCGCGAAGTCGAGCGACACGCGCGGCAGCTTAGGCACATCGTCGAGGACCTCGATGATCTCCCGGAGCTTCTTGGGGTTCACCGGCGGCGCCTCCGGCGCTTCGCCGCGCGGCCAGACCACGCCGAGTCGTTCGACCGGCCCGAGCGGCACCACCACGAATTGTCCCGCCACGACCTCCATTCCTTCCGGCACGAGATAGTCGTAAGGTGCCGGGAGCGCGAGCGGCAGCAGGACTGGGACGGTCACCGGCAGGGTCGCCGGCTTCAATTTGGCCACGGGGCAAGCTCGCCGGTTAAGGGACGGGGAAGACTCAAGGCCCCATAGTAACCGCTCGTCGCGCGTCAATCACAATTCGAAGACGGGGTGGGTTGCGTGGCTGCAACGCCAAAAGCTCAGACTCTCGTCGCCGCGCCTGACCTCCAGCGCGCGGTCGAGGCTTGGCTTGCCTATCTCTCGGTCGAGCGCCAGTTCTCGGGCAACACCTCGGAGGCTTACGCCCGCGACATCGGCCAGTTTCTGAGCTTCCTCGCGAGCCATCTGAACCGCTTGCCGACGGTCGCTCAGCTCATCGCGCTGTCGGCCCGCGACATCCGCGCCTTCCTCGCCTCGCGCCGGGCGCAAGGGGTCGGCAGCCGCAGCCTCTCGCGCACGCTTTCGGCGCTTCGCATGTTCTACCGATTCTTGGAGCGGCGCGGGCTCGGCAAGAACGATGCGGTGCGCGCCGTGGCGCTGCCGAAGCTGCCGCATTCGGTGCCGAAGCCGCTCACGGCGATCAAGGCCACGGCGCTGGTCGGCGGCGCCGGTATCGCGTCTCCCGACGCGCCGGAATGGATCGTGGCGCGCGACACCGCCGTGCTCGCTCTGCTTTATGGCTCCGGCTTGCGCATCTCCGAGGCGCTCACGCTCTCCCGGAAAGACGCTCCCATTCGCGGCCGCGACATGCTGAGGGTCACGGGCAAGGGCGACAAGACGCGCGTGGTGCCAGTGCTGCCCATCGTACGCGAAGCGGTCGAGCGCTATTTGGCGCTCTGCCCCATGCCGCTCGGCTCCGACGATCCGCTCTTCGTGGGGGCGAGGGGGGGACAGCTTAGTCCGCGCATCATCCAGCTCCTGATCGCGCGGGCGCGCGGGGCCCTTGGCTTGCCGGAGACCGCGACGCCGCATGCGCTCCGTCATTCCTTCGCCACGCATCTGCTCGGCGCCGGCGCGGATTTACGCGCGATCCAGGAGCTGCTCGGGCATGCGAGCCTGTCCACGACGCAAGGCTATACCGAGGTCGACCGCGCGCATCTGTTGAAGACCTACGCCCGCGCCCACCCCCGCGCCTGACAAACCAGGCGAGTTTGCTCCCCCCTTACGGGGAGCACGCGCGCCCATCTTGCACAGGCCTATCGCTTCGTTGTTTGAGGCCAGAGGGCGCGCGGAGGGGGGCAAAACCTGGCAAGGGGCTGCTTCGACCCTGGCCCTCCCCCGCTAGGGGGGGGTATAGTGATATCTGGAAAATGGGCCACCAGGTTTGGGTACTCGAGCCTGAAGATAGGGGCGTCACTTCACCAGATCGAAAATTTCGTTCAGCAATTTCAAAAGCCCTTTGAACCAATTCGGGAGCCAATCACCCAGCAGCTCTTCGAGGCTATCCTTGCCCGTTTCGATTGGCGCGGTGCCGTCTTCGGCGTAATTTGGAGAATCATACAAAGAGTTGATAAATTGCAGCTCGCTCTTCAGAAGATCCCCGCTTCGATGACGCTGCTTGTCCAACCGCCGCCATGCTTGCTCCACTTTGAGGACCGCATCTGTCGACTGTAGCTCCTGAAGCACCTCGCGCAGGATCCCTCGCAGGCGATCTGCTTTGTCTCCGGAAAACTTTCTATCTATCGCCGCCAGTGCAGTGAGTTCAGCATTGCGCATAAATTCCCGATATACGTCGCCTGCTTCAGGCATACTTGCCTCCAACCGCTGATGCGGCCACGACTATACGGAATAGCGCCGGTGTATGCTCCATTACAGATTCGCTTAATATGCCGTGTATAACCGGCCCGCTGGTTATCCGGAGGCGGCCAACTTACAAGGTCATGCCGCTGAGTGCCGAATCCTGGTTAGCGGACGCAACCCAAGCTTTGCTGTAGCAAGTGCGCGGCCAAGGAAAGGGGCAAGATCAGGATCAATTTGCTTTAAGATTTGCAACGCCTCTACAAAAGCATCCATCAGTTCGGACATGGGCAGGCTGAAGGCAAGGCTTTCCAAGCGCCGGGCCAGCTCGCGCCGCGCCTTGTCGCGATCGGGATCTGCCGTTGCGCATTCCACGAGCCGGGACACGGCTTCAAATAGAGACCACTTGTGCTTCACGCCACGAGCCTTCTCTAGACAGAGTTCTGCAATGTCATTGGCGAGGCTCGCGTCGTTGAAAAAAACCGCGACATGGCCGGCGAGCATTAAGGCTATCTGGGTCTCGCGGTCGTCCATCCCTGAAGGCAAGTTCCGAAGGCGGTCAAGCGACGAACGAATGTATGATAGTCCATCAGGCGAGAAGCCGAAGATATGTATCGCGGGTCCGAGAGAAACCAGGTTAGCCACGGACGGATCGGCTTCGAAGTCGCGATATTGTTTGATCCTTTCATTGAGCTCTGCAGGAGTTGGTGATTTTGCACGTCGGGCCCCCTCCAGCACGGCCGGGAACATTGTGAGTGCTTGCTGGTTTTTTTTCACGATCCAATCATCTGCCCGATTAATCCGCTGCTTCCAGCTTTCAGGGGCGCTCTCTGCAGAAATGCCGTGGAACGCGCTTCGAGCCCGACCGTACACATCGCCGACAAGAAAATCCGGCAAGATCCAATCGGGGCGCCATTGAGGTTCGACGCCCATGTCCAAGAGAACGGAAAGAAAGTAGCGAAGACCCGAGACGCGTATCGCCCAGGACACCAGCTCGTCCTGATTCACACCCCTAACCCCCCACGCGCGCACGACAAGCGATGCATGCGCCGAGGCGGCAAGGCGGCGCCAATAAGCGGGCCGACGCCGCAGACGCTCATGTTCCGATAGGTACGGCATTGTGATGACAAACGCCGCCGAGAATATTCCGCAGGCCGTGATCAAACGATCCATATCGGAAAACAGCCTGTCTAAGAGTTGTTCGCCAAGTATCAAGAAGCGCCCGTCACGTGGAATCCAATCGCAGCAAATCTCAAAGGCGCCAATTAGCGCGAAATGATCATCGACCTGCAATGCGCTTTCGATCATTGCGATGACTGCGTCAGCGTTGGTTTCGGCGAGAGCAGCAACAGGCACCAGCGCCGGCGCAGGGAATGTCAGCGAAATGGAGCTGAAGCCCTGGACAGGCTCCTTAGCAAGACGCGCGCGGCGCTCTGCCGCCAGCTCATTCTCGACGAATTCCCGCAAGCTGGCCGAGCTTTTGTGGACTGCGGTGAGGTTTTCCCAATGGCGTGCGTCCTCAGGCAGCAAATCCCGCATGCCGATTTGCTGCTTTCCAAGCTTCAAATTCTCAGCGAAGCTTTCGGGTGAGCTTGATAGCGTGGTGACCACCTTGAAAAAATCGTCGTGCGAAAATTTGGTACGCGAAACGATTTCGCGCAGTTCGGCTTCGTCACGTTGCACCAGGGTGTGCTTCGAAAGGCAGACCTCAAGCACCTTCATCCGCTTGACCAGGTCAGTGCAGAGAAGCGCCGCGTGGGGAAACCGCCAATCGCGGGCCCCAATCTCCAAGTGTCCGTCACCCTGATCATCGATGGATATCCGGACCTCGACGGGTGCGTTGTTTTCATCAACTAAGGCTGGAACCGGTGCACCGTCTGTGGCAGCTTGGAATGCTTCAAATACGTTTGCGCGCCGGAACGCCTGGTCCCCGAGACGAATGGGATTGATTAAAGTCAAGCCGAAACGCTTTGCAATCGCGCCGTCAGCGAGCACGTCTGAGAGGAGAGCCCGGGGCATGCGCTCAAGCGCAAATAGTACCTTCAGGTGACGCGGGTCAGGCTTCGGGTTCGTCATCGTCATTCTCCAACGCGGAAGATATAAATTCCCTTAGGTGATCGACGATACCGCGGTATCGATCTGGCATCAGCCACCGGGTGGGGCCTAGAATCCGGCTCTCCGCCCACTTAAGATAGGCTTGTAGGATTGGCCCCCGTTCCAGGCCCATGGGTAGCGCGAGGCTCGCGTCCATCACGCGTGAAACCCTCTCGATCCAATCCGGAGGTGCATGCCCGTCCCAGCTGTCGACCCAATCTTCGGCATTTGGTCTGAGGTCGAGAATAACGTCGGACAAGGCCGCCGCCCGCGGGCCGTCGGGCTCCTGCATCCACACCTGCAAGAGTGCGTCCTTCAGGGCCGTATGAATGGAGGCAAACCAAGGTATCTCACCGGGAAATCTCGGCATCTGAGCCATACGGGCAAGCGCGATGCTGTCGCGCAAGGCGCGGAACTCCGCCGATTCATTTTGAACATTGCGTAGTGCAGCCGCCCAAATCTCTGTGGCGTCCGCGGGCATGAGCATGGCGCCAGCCACGCGAAGCCGATACCGGAGGGCACGCCGTTCGTCCTCGGAAAGCAGCCCGCGCGCCGACAATTCCTCGATGACATCGAGGGTGGTAGCGGTCCTCGCCCGGTGCCCTTTCCGGTCGGCTGCAAAGGGCTCCTTGTTCAGCGCGCGGTCGTCGAAAACGACAATATCGGAGTTCAGGAGGTCCGACAGGAGGTGAAGCGTCGTCAGTTGGGGCTGCTCTTCATCGGCTCCGGAGTCGCGCGGTCCAAAGATGATCTTTCCTTGGCGGTGGGCCCGGCGAACAACATCACGGATATCATCGATCACGCTAAGGACTTCGTTCGCATGGCGCTCGTGATCGATAAGGGTTTCCGCCTCCTCCTCGGCACTTGAGTCGACGTACGCATCGAGGAAGTAGTTGAGCGTGGTGTCGAGCAGATTCACAGCTTGCAGATAATCCAAGGCGAGGCTCTCGATATAGAGGGGACGGTTTGGATCGGGACGCGGCGGAGTGGGCCAGCCCTTATCCTGCACGGTGAAGTACCGTCTAGCCGTGTCCTCCGATGTCTGATCCACGGCACCGCTGTCATGCAATACTGCTAACAGGCTTGGCATATCCGTAAGCCGGCCGGCGTATGCGGACAGATCGGCGTCTTCCTGCTCATCGAAACGGCCTATACGGTGCACCGGTGCCGGGCGCAGCACGACACCATTATCGGCCTCAGCGGCATGAATAAGGGCCGCAAGCTCGCCGCCGACTTGCTTCGTCAGCGCGTCCTCGCGGGCGACGGCTGACCGCAGCACCTTCACCCGTCCCCGCGCGACGAGCTCCTGGAGATGACGGGCATTTTTCAGACGCGATTTCTGCGATTGTCGGATACGGCGACGGCTTTCGAATAGGTCACCAAAGGTGCCGGCCGGAATCACAATCTCTGCAAAGGCCTCGAATACCTTGGGAAGCAAACCGAGCCATCCCATCACCAACACGGAGGATTCATCCAGCGCAAGGCACTTTGCGTCGCCAAACCTCATCGAGGTTCGGCGTCCGCTAAACACGGGTATGGCAGCCCGCCTGCGCGCATCGGGAAGCGCGCTGTTGCGGACGAAATTGCGCAGCACCACGTCCACCAGCGTCGTCCTGAGCCCGGGCGCCGCAATGACCAGCGGCAAGTCGCCACGGGTCACACCTACATTGACGTTTCGCGTGTGCTCATTCCATTGGGCCTGTCGTGCAAGCAGATCCTTCAACTCGAAGGGCCTGATAGGACCGTCCGGTCCCGAGAGGTTCAAGGCCCGACGAAACCATCCCTGATAATCGGGCCTTATCTCTTCGAGCCCCTCCTCAATCACCAGCATGTAGGCGCCCAGCAATACGTCGGCGTCTTCTCCGCCCCTGGCGATTGCCGCTTCCATCAAATCCAGCATCGGCCCGTGCCCCGCCGCCTGCGCCAAATGCGCCGCACGGATCAGTTGGGGACCGGTCGCGGTGGTATCTTCGAGAAATGCCCGGAGCGGCCTGTCGAGGGTTTCCCATTCACCGATTTCCACCGCTATGGAGATTTCAAGGTCAAGATCGCGCAGGGCGGGGCTTTTGCTGCGCAGCTCCTCCGCTAAGGCTTTTGCTCGATCCAAGTCCCCGGCGTCGAACGATAGCCACGCCGAGTAGCGCGCCAGCTCTGGAGAGCGCTCCATAACGAAAGGGTAGGCCGCGACAAGGCGACCAAAGTTTTCGCGGTCGCCTGCCTTGGCAGAGGCATTAGCGGCGGCGGTGATGTCATGCGAATCGTTGGTCAGCCTGTAGAGCTCTTCGGCATAGCGGGCAACGCCACGATGATCGTTGTTGTGCGTCAGAACGCCGAGTAAGGCGCGGAGCGCATCGGCTGTCCCGGTGGCCTCGTAAAGGCTCAGGTGCTCGGTGGCAGGGTCCGCGCCTTCAGCCGTTGCGACCGCTGCCTCAAGGTGCAGGAACATTATCCTGTCGAGCGTTGCATTGCCGCTATCCAGCAAAAGGCGGGCAGATGTCGCATCGCCTGCAGCGACGAGCGCTTGAACCTCGGAAGCAAGAAGCGCCTTTTTGCCAAGAATGGCCTCAAGCCGGGGCCGGTGCTTAGCGATGAAATCAGCAAAGGATCGCGGATCGTTGCTGTGGAGTCGAATGACGAGAGCCGCACTAAGCTCATCGTCGTTTAGCCCGACCGAGTTCTCCCGCCGTTCGAGGTAGTCGGCAATGTGCACCGCGTCGAAGTCTGGATCATATGCAAAAGCGAAGGGTAGATAATTGAGGGCTCTTCGGGGGTCCTCCACGACAGCGCGCAGCCGCGTAACCGCAGCCGTGCGGCGCCCCGGATGCAGCAAATCGCACCAGTAAATGTACGCTTCAGCTAGTCGAACCGCGTCGCGCAAGCCCAGTTCTCGACCCAAGGGAATCAAGCGCTGGAAATCCGCAACCGCCGCATCGAGTCTCGGAGACAGTTGCCCGTCTGGCAGTGTCAGGCGCATCCGCCGCACATCAAGCGGAAGACCGCTTAGCACAAAGACCTGTTCAGGCTTCGACAGCAGTGTGGCAAATCGTGCCACGCCTCTTAGCAAATAAAAGTAAGGCCTTTCCGCAAGCTGAGCCTCAGTGAGATTATCAAGAACGTCATTCAGCGCGGCGAAGTCGCTTTGGCGCATGTGGATTTGACATAGCGTCATGACCCAATTGGACGAGAGATGCTCAAGGCCCAATTGTTCGTTTGCAAACCACTCAAGCGCCTGCCGGTCGCCCCTTGCGCTCGCTAGAATACTGAGCAGAACAGATCGGCTATCGGCATCCGTCGCGTCGCGAAGGATTCTAATGGCGCTCTCGGCATCGCCCTTTGCATCTGCCAGGCGAGCTTGTGCTGGTAATTCCGTATCGGGGCCTTCCAGAGTAACCGCAACATTCAGGAAGCGCTCAGCGTCCTCAATATTCTTCCGCACTGCAGCGCTGCGGGCCGCATGAAGAAGAATACGTCGGCGAAGCGCCGTCGAAACCGCGCTCGAATGTTCCGCGATCGCCTGCTGTGCCAACGGTTCGCATAGGTCAGCCTTTTCGCTTTCAGGAAAGAAAGAACATTGCAGCGCGCGCTTGTATTGGGACTCTAGGTCGCGCTCCAACGCCTCTGCTAGGCTTCTCTGAAAGCCCTCGTCGACGACCTGAACGGGAGGAACAATCGTTGCGAGAACAGAAATTGGGAGTGATACACGAGCGTACTTCTCGTAGATGCGTTCGAATTGGGCCCTATTCAGAATTCGCGGGTGACCGCTCTTGGCGACGTCCAAGGCATTCTTATAAAGGTGGACGGCAATTGCGTCCGCCATTGATGCCGGAACACCCTTATCGACGCCGTATTCCACCAATACGTCTCGAATCTGCTGGAAGATTTGATCCGGTGATGCAGCTTCGGGTTGCCATTCAATTGGTTCAATCAGTTGGTGCACGAAATCATCATCAGTCGCTGTTTTTAGAAAATCGAGGAGCTCTACAGGCAAGCGGAGGGTCGAAAGGAAGGTGCGAAGCTTTAATACCAACTGGTTCGACGGCAGAGTCTTCAAACGTTGCCACATCAAGATACCAGGCGTTCGCTCACCGAGCGGATCGCCCTTTTCGAGTGCAAGGGCAGCCGTGGTTAGGAGTCGAAAGCGAATCTGCCGGCTCGGGTTACGATTGCGGAGCTTCCAATAGTTGCCAATCGCTTCCTGGATGGTTGGCGAGCGCAAAGTGATCCTAGCGCCCGCCCGCTTGACCTGTGTTGTGGTTGCGCCGGCTCCTTGTATTTGGTCGAAATCCTCGGCAGTCTCCAAATAGAGGTCAGCGCCGGGTGACAGTTCGAGCCAAGCCGCGACGGTACAGAGGATCTGGTAGTCATAGCCGCCCAAACTCTCAGCGGCTTCACGGCTGGGGTCATTGATGAGCGGCGGGTTGTGAGGACCTTCGTCCCTCATGACTCACACACAAACTGCGTATTTGGGCAAATATCGAAAATCATGCGAGCTTCTTGCCGCGCCATTTCCGGATTGAGCCGACATGCGCCATCGCTTCGGATCGTGAAGTCCGCGGGTTGAAAGGTATGGGACTGGACGAACTGCAGTACAACCCGATCGACAATCGGCCTCAGCGGCTCCATCAAATCGAGGACGAGTGGTGGGCGACGATCGCTGTACGAATGCAGATAACCAATCGTGGGTTCGTAGCCTTCAGCAGCGACCTGGATCCGCACCTGGCTTTCGAGCACCGCGTAGGCGTAATTCAGGATTGCGTTGACCGGATGTGACGCATGGCGATTTCTTCCTTTCTTCCGCGTGTTCAGGGACTACCGCGCGGACCGATTCGGTGTCAGTCATCCGGAATGGGATGCTGAGTTTTCCCTCCATCGTAGTAGTAGTGCGGTGCGTCTCAATGTTATTTCTGAGTTTGGGGGCCCTCGCTCGGCCGACTGATACCAATATGATACCAAATTTGTAGGGACCGGACGGGCCGAGATCCTGCCTACTAGCGCTCACCCCTGTGTGGCGGTTTCGAGCCGCGATGGGTTCCAGTTTGGTCGGCTTTCGAGCGCGGCAGCGCTGAAGTGCCCGCAACCTCTGCCCGCGACTTGGTGGCTGGGGACTGGTTTAGAATGCGACACAAGGCGTCGTTTGCGGATTGGACGTCGGCGAAGCTCAACGCGAGCATGGCCTTGAGGGAGGAGCTGGTCGCGATGTCCTCTATCTCAGCTGCCAAACGGAGTGCCTCGTCCACCTTACGGTCGATCCGTAGTCGGTCAAAGAACTCTGTCATGAGTTGACGCGCGCGATTGGATTGGACGAAAAACAGCGCCGCCACTGCCTCAATTATTGTTCCAGCGATTAGAGTATAGGTTGGCTTCTGCAAAGTCGAGACCAGTGGTTCGTTAGTAAAAGTATCTTGTCTTAGAAATAGACCGATCGCAAAAATGATTACTGAAAACCCGATGGCGGAAAATACTAGACTGAACCAGAAACTTATCTTAGACTGCGCTAAACCTTGCGCATGGTACTCGCGAAGTAGCGCGTACTGATGCTCGCCAGGCGTGAGGGCAGCCCCCCTAGGTCCTGGAATTTCCTTGAGGACTCGTTGCTCCTCGGCCCGGACCCGATCCAACTCAAGGTCAAATCGCCCAATCTTCACCCGTCTGATGCCCAACGTTACAAGGGCAGCAAAGGTCGCCATACCAGCCGCCGCTATGGCAGTAACGTTGAGAAAATTGAGAAAATCCATTGCCCTGGCCTATTACTCCGCCTCGCAGCATCGCCGTAAGCAAAGGCCTCTATTGCCACTCCATCCTGGCACTGCCACAGAAACAGCCTGCTGCGATGACTGTCGATGGCGCGATCGGAAATTCCACCCGCCGCTCCCTAATCGATTTCATGCTCGCGCGGCATTCGGTACAATTCGACCAAAACTCGGCATTTAATGAACGAGACTAGGATGCCCGATAGTCTTCAAATCGTCCAGAATAATACCCACCACCCGCCTCGCCATCTCCGGATTTAGCCGGCATGCGCCATCGTTTCGGATCGTGAAGTCCGCCGGATGAAACGCGTTCGATTGAACAAACTGCAATATGGCCCGATCGACAATCGGTCTTAGCGGTTCCATCAAATCGAGCACGAGGGGCGGCCGACGATCGCTGTACCCATCAACGAGATCGCGGAGCGTTGGATCGGCAAATACGAGCGGCACCGGCTCAAGGCGTTGAGCGAGTTGAAGCGAGCGTTGGAGGAGGGAAGCGATGAGTAAACCGACTTTCGTCTACGT
>Ga0116225_1000352_pt1 | contig 36133 bp, 31 predicted proteins | sample Sb_taG_8_FD_88968 | JGI IMG/M metagenome (GOLD analysis project Ga0116225, IMG submission 88968) | Peat soil microbial communities from Weissenstadt, Germany - Sb_50d_c_BC metaG | ecosystem: Environmental > Terrestrial > Soil > Wetlands > Peat | place: Germany: Weissenstadt | collected 2010-09-21 | reverse complement strand
GATGGCAGGCTACTCGTCTCTTATAGGAAGCGGTTGCTTTTGTCTTTGCCTTGGCCGTTGCCGGTGCAGGAACTTTCTCCCGCCCGCCCGGCTCCGCGCATCAAGCCGGAGAAACCAAAAAAAACCATGCCCCGCATCTACAACCTGGGCGGTCGCCCCGCCCTAGCCGCCGTTACTTAACCAGAAAGGGGGTGACAGAGTCTCGTTGCAGTTAATACGACATTTTCTCGTTGCAACAACAGGCTCGGATAACCAGCCAATGACCGCACACATTGCAGATCGCGACGAAGGACTCTCCTACCATAGTTTTGATGCACGGAACGCAAATTATGTATTGGACTATTCCCTGGCGGAGGCGGTATTTTCGAAATCATCGTCGGGCCATCACACTCCCTGGCTGCGTCCACGAGAGGAGCCATGCATGAAATTCGTACGACGTTCCTTCCCGCGTTCCGCTCAGGCCTCACATCGCCGTATTCCGGCAAATAGCGATCGCACCTTGGCTGAATCCAAATGCCTGGCCTGCGGTCAGATTGTAGACGATAGGACGGATCCGTCACTCGAAAGCGATAAAACCGCGGTGGCGTTGCGATATCCGGCGGAACGCATTGGCGGTAAGGTTGCCAAGAAACAATCGTCTAATGCCGCAGATCTCGAGATGCTGTTGCACTTTTCCCAACAGTTGTATGCTCACGCCCTCACATTGCAAGAAGTGATTCGAAACGGTGGCGAAGTGCCGTACGAGGTTTTGAGACCCAGATACGACCGACAGGCCGCGCAGCAATTCGAAATTTTTCGATCACACCTTTAAGCGGCCCTCGCGGCTTCGCAAACCGGCGGGGGCTTGTGAATATGAATATGTGGCTTGCACCAGGCGCCGTAGTTTTTCCCGCACGGTCGCGTGCTCTACCAGTTCTCCCGCACTCGCTTCTGAGGAACAAACTGAGAACCGACAACTGAGAACTGGTTTTTCGTTATCCTGCTTCCCTTGTGGTTCCCTGTTCCTCCCCGCCGTGACTGGCGGACGCCGGTTTTTTTGCTTGACTTGGCGCTTCCATACAGATAACATATAATGAGCTAAATTAGCTGCTTGATAACAGCAGTGAGACTGTTCCAGTTCTTTGACAATTTGACCGGCACGCCCCAGGTGAGAAGGAACTTTATACAAGGTACATTATCTAAAAGATAATCTATCGATCTTTGACAATCTGACCCGGGTGGTGGTGTGGGTTCTGGAGCCCGCTCCAAATGCCGAGCGTGCCCTAGTTCCGAAACGGGACGAAATATCCTCACGGGCCGCTCCTAACTCCCATGTTGTCTAGATTTTGCGTGTAAGTCCCCTAAACTCAAAGATCTAGCACATAGCCACAAATTAAATTCTTTGTTTTCTAGATTTTGCAGACAAAGGGGGGAGGGGGGGGTACCCGGTACAAAACAGTAAACATTCCCAATGTGGGAATGCAGTGCCGTCCTGATTGTGGCACAATCCGACATGCGCCCAGGCATTCGTACCGGTCGAGCGATGGCTCTCACGGAAGAAGCCGAAGTCGACCCGAACTCGGGGATGGTCCTGCAAGCGGAGACTCGGCCTGATATCGGTAATCTCGACACGATGTTTTGCTCGGGGCGTGCCTGGATGAGGTGATCTATGGCCTTTTGCAATTCTTGCGGAGCAACTCTGGAAGCGGGTGCGAGATTCTGTCCTAAATGCGGTGCCACGGTGCCGATGGCCGCTGCTATCCCGGCGGCAGTTCCCTCTGCCCCAGCGTCACCTCAGGGAGGCGGTGCGCTCAAGATCATCTTGATCGTCGTAGCCGTGATCGTTGTCCTTGGCATTCTGGGAATAGGGACCCTGGTGTTCGTCGTCCGGCGCGTTGCCCACAACAGCCACATACAAAACAAAGACGGCAACGTTCGGGTGGAGACTCCTTTCGGTACGGTCCAGAGCACAAACAATCCTGATGAAGCTTCCCGCAACCTCGGTATCGACCTGTATCCAGGTGCGCGCGTGCTGAAGGGCAATAGCGCAACCATTGGAGGAATGCATACCGTCGAAGCGGAATTTGAGAGCGACGACTCAGCAGAAAAAGTCATGCTATTCTACTCGTCAAAGTTCCCCAATGCCAATGTCACCACCAAGGATCAGAATCACTACGCCATTGTGTCCACCGATAACAATAACCTGATCACGATCAAGATCGAACCGGAAGACAACAAGACCCGGATTAAGATCGCAAATGTGAGCGGCAAGAATCTAACTGGCGGCAATTCCTCAAACTAGCTCTCCCGCCCCATGCAAAGTAACTTCGCCGAACTCGCCCGCGCCGCCAAATCCGCTGTCGTGGATGAAAGCGGACTTGCCTCCGCCCTGAGTCGCCACGTGCGCGGAGAAGTGCGTTTCGACGACGGCAGCCGCGCTCTCTACGCCACCGACGGATCCAACTACCGCCAGATTCCCATCGGAGTGGTGATCCCTCGCGATGCCGACGACGTCGTTGCGACCATCTCGCTGGCTCGTGAACATGGCGCGCCCATCCTCTGCCGCGGCGGCGGCACTTCGCTCGCCGGACAATGTTGCAATGTCGCCGTGGTTCTCGATTTCAGCAAGTACATGGCAGAGATCCTCGAGATCGATCCGGTGCGGCGGATTGCCCGAGTCCAGCCCGGAGTCATCCTCGATAATCTGCGCAATGCCGCCGAAAAACATCATCTGACGTTCGGCCCAGATCCCGCAACCCACGACCGCTGCACCCTCGGCGGCATGATTGGCAATAACTCGTGTGGCGCGCACTCAGTCATGGCGGGCAAGACCGATGACAACATCGAAGATCTAGACATCCTCACCTACGATGGCGTACGCATGAAGGTGGGCAAGACCAGTGATGCGGAACTCGAAAAGATCATCGCTGCGGGCGGTCGCCGTGGGGAGATTTACGCAGGGCTAAGAAAACTGCGGGACACTTACTCCGATCTCATCAAGAAGCGCTATCCGAATATTCCACGCCGGGTTTCGGGCTACAACTTAAATTGCCTGCTGCCTGAAAACGGCTTTCATGTAGCCCGCGCGTTAGTCGGATCAGAAGGCACCTGCGCCACCGTACTAGAAGCCTCGTGCCGTCTAGTCGAGAGTCCGCCCGAACGCGTGCTTCTCCTCATCGCATATCCCGATGTCTTCCAATGTGCCGATCGCGTGCCCGAGATAATGGCTCACCACCCCATCGGCCTCGAAGGTATCGACGAGTTGCTGGTCGAATTCACCCGGCGCAAGCGACTGAGTCCGGAAGGACTTGCTCTGCTCCCCCCAGGAGGTGGCTGGCTCTTCGCCGAGTTCGGCGCAACCACTGCTGCGCAGGCCGAGTCTCAAGCGCGGGAACTCATGCGAACTCTGAACAACAGTGCAAATCCACCTCAGATGCGCCTGTTCACCGACCAGCAGCAGGCAAAGCGAGTCTGGGAAGTTCGGGAGTCGGCTCTGGGAGCCACTTCCCACGTGCCCGACGAGGCGCCCGGCTGGGAGGGTTGGGAAGATGCCGCGGTCACTCCCGAAAAGCTTGGCAGCTATCTTCGCGATCTCTTCAAGATGATGAAGGGCTACGGCTACCGTAGCGCTCTATACGGACACTTCGGGCATGCCTGCGTACACATGCGGATCAATTTCGATCTGCAGTCCAAGCCAGGCATTGCCAACTACCGCAAGTTTGTGGAAGCGGCCGCCGATTTGGTCATCAGCTATGGCGGATCGCTCTCCGGCGAACACGGCGATGGGCAATCGCGCGCGGAGTTGTTACCGAAAATGTTTGGCCCTGAATTGATTCAAGCTTTCCGCGAGTTCAAAGCGCTATGGGATCCGGATTGGAAGATGAATCCGGGCAAGCTAGTTGAGCCGTACAAGCTAGATGAGAATCTGCGTCTAGGCGCTGACTACAAGCCGTGGGAGCCACATACGCACTTTCAGTTTCCCGAGGACCATGGCAGCTTTGCGCACGCCGCCTTGCGTTGCGTGGGAGTGGGCAAGTGCCGCCACGATGCAGGTGGGGTGATGTGTCCCAGCTTCCGCGCGACTCGCGATGAAGCACACTCCACCCGAGGCCGTGCCCACCTCCTCTGGGAGATGACCAAAGGCGATGTAATTCAGGACGGATGGCGCGACCAGCACGTGAAGGACTCGCTCGACTTGTGTCTCGCCTGCAAGGGCTGCAAGAGTGACTGCCCGGTCGGCGTCGACGTGGCCACGTACAAATCGGAGTTCCTGGCACATTACTACGAAGGACGGCGTCGTCCGCGCAGTGCCTACGCCTTCGGCAATATCGACGTCTGGGCGCGGCTGGCTTCGATGGCGCCGGGACTGATCAATCTGACCACGCAGCTTCCTTTCCTACGCGACGTCGCGAAGCTAGCGGCAGGGATCCCGCGAGAGCGCAGCATTCCTGCGTTCGCGCCGCAAACATTCCGCGATTGGTTCAGCCGGCGACAGCCACGAAATCGCGACGGCGCACCCGTGCTCCTGTGGCCGGACACCTTCAACAACTACTTTCTCCCTGACACCGCTATTGCCGCGGTTGACGTGCTGGAATCGGCCGGCTACCGCGCGCTGCTGCCCAAGGCCGGCCTGTGTTGCGGGCGCCCGCTCTACGATTGGGGCATGTTAGATCGTGCCAAGCAGCTGCTTCTCGAGATTCTTGACGCACTGGAAACCGAAATCGAACAGGGCATTCCTATCGTCGTCTTGGAGCCAAGCTGTGCTGCTGTGTTTCGCGACGAACTCCTCAATTTGTTTCCCAAAGACGAGCGAGCCCGCCGGCTTTCCCAGCAAACGTTCCTACTAAGCGAGTTCCTGGAGAAAAAAGCAAAGCATTTCCAATTGCCGAAATTGGCGCGCAAAGCCCTGGTCCACGGGCACTGTCACCACAAGTCGGTGATGAGAATGACCGATGAAGAAATCATTCTTCGCAGGATGGGAATCGATTTTCAAACCCCTGCCCCCGGTTGCTGCGGCATGGCCGGAGCGTTCGGCTTCGAATCCGGCAAATACGAACTCTCGGTTGCGATCGGCGAACTGGAACTCTTGCCCGCAGTTCGGAGAGCTTCGCCAGACTGCCTGATCATCGCGGACGGCTTTAGTTGTCGAGAGCAGATCGCGCAATGTACCAATCGCCACGCGATGCATTTGGCAGAGGTTATTCGGATGGCGGCTGGAGATGGGTCGACAGGGATTGAGGGACTTTACCCAGAGGTGGCGCAAGTCGAAAGAATACGAGCGCACGTAAGGCGATCCATGAAGAGCGCAGGCCTGGGCGTGGTCGGAATCGCCGCCGGAGTTGCCCTGTTATGGGGGCTCAATCGGCGGAGTTAATGCTTCTAAGTGATTGATCGTGAATGCCTCTTGCCGAAGTCCTCGCCAGACTGCCATGATTCTGGGAGAATGTCGAGATAGCCTCTAGTTGCGCGGGCTTGAACCATGACCCGGGATAGCGAATCCTCACTCACAATCATCGACACCTCGGCGCAGACGGAAATCGCTGGCGCGGTTGATGCCTCGCTCCATGGCTCCGTTCTCGTGCTGATCCAGTTCGATGTCTGCGAGGAGATCCGTCTCGACCGACTGCGTGAGATTTTCGGGGCACGCACCTTGGAACAGCCTATCCTGAAACATCCGGCCCCGGGGTATGTCCGCTACCAGCGCCCGCCGGTGGTCGAGCCAATTGATGCCTTGGTTCTCGAGAGCGGCGAGCGCCTCGAAGGCCAGATCAAGTTTTACGATTACGGAGTGGTGAGCGTGGTACTAGAGCTGCCATTTTCGGGCGACTGGGACACATTGGTTCGCCTAGGCAGCCGTTGGGTGTGGGATGTAGATTTCGCCGGTCACGCTTCGCGCATCGCACATCAGAAACTGGAACGCGCTACTCCAGCGCTGGTGAAGCCATATGCGGACTGGCTGAGTGAGGACTACTTCATTTTTCATGTGCGCGAGATTAGCGGTTCGCCTTCCGCCACGGAGTTGGTTTCTTCTGATGGCGCCCGCATCGCGCAGATCGTTCGTGGAGAAACCGCGCAACTCTCCGAGGGCGAACAAAACGAAATCCTGCAGTCGCGAATCTCCTATTATCCCAATGATCTGACCGTAATCGGTTGGAACGCAGCCTTTCTGTACGACAGCGCAACCGGCGCCGAGACCGCCATCCAGTTGCTGGAATATGCCAACTCGCAGTTGCTTGAGTTCCGCCATTACGACGAGTTCCTCACCCGCGAACTGGAAAGCGTTTACGCCTCCTTTGACGAGGGCACGGGAATGCTGGCGCGCTGGCGTTTGGCCCGCGCCGCTACCAAGCTGCACACGGTCTTGCTCGACGTAAACGAACTTACCGAGCACGCCGACAACGCCATCAAATTTCTCAGCGACATGTTTTCCGCGCGTTTGTACAAGCTGGCCGCTTCCAAAGTTGGCGTTCCTGATTACAAGGATCTGGTTACCCAGAAGGTGCAAACCGCAGAAGAACTTTATCGTTTCATGGTCGACCAGTTCAATCAAAGCCGGGCCTTCGTGCTGGAACTCATGGTCGTGATCATTCTGATTATCGAACTGGTCTACTTCTTTCGCGGAAAACCGATTTAGAAACTGAGAACCGAGAACCTGGAACTGCGAACTGATTTCATCTCCTAGCGACTTGCACCACCGCCGTTCTATCCTGAAGCTGCGGTACTACCTTGCTGAACCGGAGACCGAAGGATGCGAGGACTAAAAGGCAAGCGCGTACTTGTCACCGGCGGCGCCAGCGGAATCGGCGCAGCCACGGCAGCGCGTTTCCTGGAAGAAGGTTCGGCAGTGTGCGTGCTCGACCGCGATGCCAAAGGTCGCGCGCGCATCGAAAAGAAGTTACCGGATTTGGCCGGAAGCCTCGAGGCAGATGTTTCCGACCTTGAGCAAGTGCAACTGGCGTTTGAGGGCGCGGTTCGTATCATGGGCGGCGTCGACGTGTTGATCAATAACGCCGGCATCAGCATTCGCCACGATTTTCTCAAAATCACTCCCGAAGAATGGGACAAGGTCATCGCGGTAAACCTGACCGGCGTGTTCTATATGGCCCAAACCGCTGCGCGCCACATGTGGGAACGCGAAGGCGGAGTCATTCTGCAAACCGCCTCGACCAATGGAATTGTAGGACAACCGTACTACGCTGACTACAATGCGACCAAGGCTGGAGTGATCGAACTGACTCGAACCATGGCTTTAGAGCTTGCGCCCAAGGTCAGAGTTTGCGCAGTCGCACCGGGCTACGTGCTCACCCCGATGCAACGCGCGGAATATACCGATGCAATGCTGGATGAAGTGAATCGCAAGATTCCACTGCGGCGGCACGCCAAGCCGGAAGAGATCGCAGCCCTGTTTGCATTTCTGGCATCGGACGACGCGGCGTACATGACCGGCCATGTGTACACAATTGATGGCGCCGAAACCGCGGGCGGCCTGGCCAGCCGGTAGTTTCGCTCTTAAATGACCTTCTCAAGTAAAGAAGCCAAGTCTTTGACCGGCAAGGTTGCTCTCATCACCGGCGCAGCTTCTGGTATCGGACGCGCGACGGCCCTGCTGTTTGCACACGAAGGTGCCGCGGTTACAATCGCTGACGTCAACAACCAGGCCGGGGCAGCCGTTGCTGAGGAGATTGTCCGAAACGGCGGCCACGCTATCTTTGAGCACGCTGACGTTACCCAAGCCGCCGACTGCCAGCGGGTCGTAGAACGAATGCTGCACCAATTTGGCGGGATTCACATCTTGTTCAATAGCGCCGGAATCATTCGCCGCGCATCGGTGGTTGAACTCAGCGAGGAAGATTGGGATCGGGTGATGGCGGTCAACGTAAAATCGATTTTCCTGATGTCGCGGCAAGTGATTCCGATCCTGGCAAAGGTAGGCGGCGGCTCCATCATCAATACCGCGTCCGGTTGGGGCCTGGTCGGAGGGCCCCGGGCCGCTGTCTATTGTGCCTCGAAAGGCGCAGTGGTGCTCCTGACCAAGGCCATGGCCATCGATCACGGATCACAAAAGATTCGTGTGAACAGTATTTGTCCCGGCGACACCGACACCGGTATGCTACGCAATGAAGCCCAGCAACTGGGAGAGCAGGAAGACCGTTTCCTCGCCCAGTCGGCACGCCGCCCGTTGGGGCGAATCGGCAAGCCAGAAGAGATCGCCCAGGCCGCGCTCTATCTGGCAGGTGACGCATCCTCATTCGTCACCGGGACGGCGTTGGTCGTCGACGGCGGCGGTCTGGCCGGATCGGCGTAGAAAATTTTCCATGCGCTTACAGAACAAAACTGCTGTCATCACCGGCGGCACCTCCGGCATTGGCGAGGCCACCGCGATCCTCTTTGCCAATGAAGGCGCCAGCGTTGCCATCACCGGCCGCAACGAAAAGCGGGGACATGCGGTCACCGAGCACATCCTGCGGAGTGGCGGAAAAGCCATCTTCATTCGCACCGACGTCCGCAAGGCCGGCGAGTGTCGTCGAGCCGTGGACGAAGCCTTGGGTGCTTTCGATAAACTCGATATCTTGTTCAACAATGCCGGCGTTTTTTATCCGCATACCACACTGGATTGCAGTGAGGAAGAATGGGACCTGCAGCTTGACGTCAATTTGAAAGGCACATTCCTGATGTCGAAGTTCGCTCTGCCTCCCATGATTCAGCAAGGCAGTGGCGTGATCGTCAACAACAGTTCCGGATGGGGTATCGTGGGCGGCGATAAAGCGGTTGCGTATTGCGCTTCCAAAGGTGGCGTCGTTCTGTTAACCAAAGCCATGGCGATTGACCACGGACGGCAAGGCATTCGTGTGAACTGCATCTGCCCCGGCGACGTCGATACACCGATGCTTCCAGAAGATGCACGCATGCGCGGTTTGAAATGGGACGACTACCTCGCAGGTTGTGCCAACCGTCCCTTGGGAAGAATTGGCACGGTCGACGAGATCGCCAAAGCAGTATTATTTCTTGCCTCCGACGATTCGTCGTTCATGACGGGCGCAGCGTTGGTCGTGGACGGGGGCGGCATCGCGGACTGACACTCGACCGGCAAACTAAGCCGAATGGCACAGATCAGCACAACTCGTAGCCGTACTCGCTCTGAGCAGTGGTTCGAGCGGGCGCAAAAATCCTTGGTCGAGGGAGTGAACTCGCCCTCGCGTGGGACGGCCGTGTACTTGCCTGGCCCCCTCTTTCTGGAGCGCGGCAGCGGTTCGCACGTCTGGGATGCCGATGGCAACGAGTACGTGGATTTCATGATGTCGTTCGGAGCGCTCATCCACGGGCATGCCCATCCCAAGTTGGTTGCGGTCGTTGCCGATGCCATGACCGGAGGGTCCCACTTCGCTGCGGCAACCTCCGCGGAAGTCGAGGCGGCAGAGCGTTTCTGCAGCATGGTGCCATCGGCGGAAGTGGTGCGCTTTACCAACACTGGCAGCGAGGCAACCATGCTGGCGCTGCGCCTGGCGCGCGCGCACACGGGGCGAACCAAGTTCCTGAAGTTCGAAGGCCATTACCACGGCTGGTACGATCCCTTTCTCTTGAATGCGCACGGGCATTCCCCACAACAATTGGGACCGCTGGAGAATCCTGCCAGAATTCCCGACTCGGAGGGTGTTACGCCTGCGACCTTTGACGAGGTCGTGCTCGCGTCCTGGAACGACATCGCGGTTCTGGAGCGCGTCATGCAAAAGCACGGACGCGATTTGGCTGCGGTCATCGCCGAGCCAATCATGGCGAATATGGGCTGCATCCCGCCACGCGAGGGATATCTGCAAAGGTTGCGCGCACTGACCCAAGACTACGGCGTGCTGCTGATCCTCGACGAAGTGGTCACCGGGTTTCGCTACGCGCCCGGTGGATGCCAGGAATATTACGGAATCCAGCCCGACATCAGCACATTCGGCAAAGCGCTGGGAGCGGGGTTTCCGGTGGGCGCTGTTGCGGGTCCGCGATCGATTCTCGAGCGCATGCGCTGGAGCGAAAACATGGTTCTGCATTACGGCACATTCAATGGACACCGGCTCACCATGAAAGTGGTCGCGGCGAACCTGGACCTGCTGTCGTCCAACGACACTTACTGTAAGCTGCACGCTGTAGGAGACGCGGTCATTCACGGCTTGCGAGAAGTATTTCGCCGCCGCAAGGTGAAGGCCATCGTGCAGGGATTTGGTCCCATGTTCCAGATCTATTTCACCGAACGCGACGCCATCCACGATTACCGCGACTACTGCACATATGTCGACACTGCGCGTTGCTCCCGATTCGTTCACCGGCTGCTCGAACGCGGCATCTACATGACTCCTTCGAACGGCCTGCACTGGATCATCTCCACGGCACACACGGAAGCCGATGTGGCAGCGCTCGTGGAAGCGGCCGACCAGGCCTGCGCGGAACAGGCGTGAGAGCGACCGTCTTTCTCGGCGGCGGACGCATCACGGCTGCGCTGATCGCGGGATTGCGGCTCGCGAAATACGATCGGCCGATCATCGTACATGACCGCAATCCAAGTAAACTGCGGCAACTCAAAAAGCAGTGTGCTGTAGCTGTCGAGCCGAATCTGCGCCGAGCTGTGGAGCAAGCTGGACTGCTCATCATCGCTGTGCGTCCGGATTCAGTGAGCGACCTGCTGCGGCAGATCGGAAAAATTCGTCGCCCGGTGAGTCTGGTAAGTCTTGTCGCTGGCATTCCACTTTCCAAACTGCGAGGGCGATTGCGATTGCCCGCGCGCTGGGTCCGAGCCATGCCCAGTCCTGTGTGCCGCACCGGCCGCGGACTCACGGCGTTGACTTTCGACCGAGCTTTCTCTCGCACCGCGAAGCGCGAGGTTAGAAGCTTGTTCGAGAAAGTAGGGACAGTGCGGGAAATTCCCGAGAGCCAGTTCGACGCTTTCACCGTCACCTACTCCAGCAGCCACGGCTACCATGCCCTGGCGGCGCTGGCCGCCTCGGCTCAAAGACTTGGGCTAAGCCGAAAAACGGCATTGACCGCAGCAGCGCACGCCCTTGCCGATGGGATTCTCTCCTGGCGTAAAGGCGGGATTCCGTTGGACCGGCTTCTTCACGAAGCCGCGACGCCGGGTGGGATTGCAGCCGCGGTTATAAATGCAATGGACTCGTCTGGCTACGAGCGGATCATCCAGCGGGGACTACGCGCGGGGATGGCGCGGGCGCGAAAGAATGCCAAACGAGCCTAGCCAGCCTGGTAACGTCTCCCTTTCCCACTTTGGGAAGTTTACTGTTTAGTGCCGGGTACCCCATCCCCCCTTCGTGTGCAAAATCCAGAAAACAAGCGATCTATTTTGCGACTATGTGCTAGATCTTTGAGTTTACGGGGCTTACACGCAAAATCTAGAGAACATGGGAGTTAGGGGCCGGGCGGCCCGGTCTTGCCTCCCATTTTGGAACTGGAGCGGGTTTGCCATTGGGAGCGGGGTCTAGAAACCACACCATCGCCTGGGTCAGGTTATCAGTCTCGAAAACCGCGAGAACTGGGTACGCGGCGAAGCCATTTGGAACGTCTATCAGTCTCATCGTTTTCTCAGCGTGCGAACCAGCACAAATAGAATCAGAATCATTGCGGCTACCGCGAAGAGTTCTTTGCCGCTAAACATAATTACATTTTACGCGGGAGACAGGCCCAGGTCTCGAAAACCGCGAGACCTGGGGCACCCGCAAAGAACGCGCTTAAGGGTGGGGCACCCTGATCGTGACTGGGTAGCGGAACGCGAAAAATGGGGTACCCGCAGTTGTGGGTGGGGAATCTAGGACTGTTTGTTGGTATCTGACGAATCAGGTTTGCCCACTTGCGAGCGATGCCGTTTGATTTCGTCCATGCGCTCGCGGATTCGGCGTTCGACGCCTACGTTGGTGGGATGGTAATAAGTGCGGTCCCGCAGATTGTCTGGGAGGCATTGCATGTCCGCGATCTTGCCCTCGACGTCGTGGGCGTATTGATAGCCCCGACCGTATCCCAGGCCCTTCATCAATCCTGTGGGCGGGTTGCGCAGGTGCAGCGGGACGGGCTCGGCGGCGGTCGCCTCCACATCCTGCTGCACCTCGCCGTAGGCGGTGTACAGCGCATTCGATTTGGGCGCGAGCGCGAGATAGACGACGGCTTGGGCCAGCGCGAGATTGCCTTCGGGCATGCCGATGAAATCCACGGCATCGCGGGCGGCCATGCAGAGCGAGAGCGCGTCGGGATCGGCTAGGCCGATATCTTCGACGGCCATGCGCACTACGCGGCGTGCGATGTAGAGCGGATCTTCACCCGCTTCCAGCATGCGGCCCAGCCAATAGAGCGAGGCATCGGGATCGCTGTTGCGGACCGATTTGTGCAGAGCAGAAATCAGGTTGTAGTGCTCTTCGCCGGCTTTGTCGTAGAGCAGCACGCGTTTTTGCAGGGCGTCATGGACGATGTCGTCGGTGATCTCCGCACCCACTTCCACGGCGGTGCTCCCGCGGGCCAGCGTAGCGGCAACTTCGAGGACGTTGTAGGCGCTGCGCGCGTCGCCACTGGAATAGGACGCGATCTTCGCCAACATCGTATCGGAGGCTCGGAGTTTCATCGTTCCCAAGCCGCGTTCATCATCGGTCAGCGCGCGCTTGAGCAGTTGGACGACTTGGTCTTCGGTCAGCGGTTTGAGGACGTAGACGCGGCTGCGCGACAGCAATGCGGAGATAATCTCGAAGGAAGGATTCTCGGTGGTCGCACCGATCAGGCGGATATTGCCCTTCTCGACGTGAGGCAGGAAGGCGTCTTGCTGGGCTTTGTTGAAGCGGTGGATCTCATCGATAAAGACGATGGTGCGCGTGCCATACTGGCGGGCGCGTTCGGCGTCGGCCATGACCTGCTTGATTTCCTTGATGCCGGTCAGCACGGCGGAGAACTCGATGAACTCCGCCTTGGTCATGCGGGCGATGATCTTGGCCAGCGTGGTCTTGCCCGTTCCCGGAGGTCCCCAGAAGATGAGCGAGCCAATATCGTCGCGCTCAAGCTGGGTGCGCAGCGGTTTTCCGGGCGCGACCAGATGTTCCTGGCCGACAAACTCGTCGAGCGTCCGCGGACGCATGCGATCGGCTAGGGGCCGGGTACGATCGTTGTCGCTGCTCGGGATGGTTTGGAAAAGACTCATAACGCCATCTCACCACGGAGACACGGAGACACGGAGGCACGGAGGCACGGAGGAATTCAAGGCTCACAGCACTCTGCGCACAATTCCATTCTTGAGAACTGCAACATTGAAATTAATCAACGGACCGACCTTCTTTCCCGACAGGCGCAGATACGTCAGCAACTGCGCGTGGTGAATTGGTGAGATTTGTTCAATCGATTTCAGTTCAACAATAACGGCGTTGTCGACTACAACGTCCAATCGGTACCCACAATCAAGTTTAAGGCCTTTATACGCGACTGGGAGTTCAACCTGCCGTTGAAAGCTCAAGTTGTTCAAATGCAGTTCGTGGCAGAAGCACTCCTCATATGCCGATTCGAGGAGCCCAGGGCCGAGTTCGCGGTGAACCTCAATCGCGGCACCGATGATAGCTTCCGTAATCTGCTGTTCAAGCAACATAAAGAAACCTGGTTTACTCCGTGCCTCCTTGTCTCCGTGGTGAATTGCGTTGCCCGGCTGCTTCGTATAGCACGATACTCGCGGCTACGGCTGCGTTCAGCGATTCGACGCTGGGCGAATGCGGGATGGCTACAATCTCGGTCATTTCCGCGAGCAGATCGCGCGGCAACCCGGCGCCTTCGCTGCCGATGAACACGGCCAACGGTCCGGTTAGCGTGGCCTGGTCGAGCGGGGTGCCTTGGTGCGAGGAGGTCGCGATTAGGCGTAGGCCGAGCTCGCGCATCTTGTCGAGAACGCCCAGAAGCCTGGCTCGGACGAGCGGAAGCCGGAAGACTGACCCAGCCGAAGCGCGCACCAGCTTGGAGTTGAATGGGCTGACCGTGCCTTCTCCCAGCAGCACGCCTCCGGCGCCAAAGGCCTCTGCTGAGCGGAGGATGGTGCCTAGATTCCCCGGGTCCTGCACCCCCGCAATTGCCAGTAGCGGCCCGGATTGCGACTTGGCCAGGACATCTTCCAGCTGGAAGGGTTGGCAGCGCACCAGGGCGGCGAGGCCTTGCGGGGTGTCGCTTGGGACGGCGCTGGCAAACAGCTTGTCAGGGAGCAGCAGGGTCTGCACGTGAGCGGCGAGTTGGGGCAGCAGGCGCTCGGCCCGGTTTTCGGCGGAGGCGCGGAAGAATACGGCCTTGAACTTCAGTCCGCTGCGGATGGCTTCTTCCAGGATGCGCATGCCTTCGATAGCGCAGTAACCGTCGGACGTAAGCTCGCCATGGGCAAAGGCGGCTCGCAGCTCTTTGACGAGGGGGTTGTGGCGTCCCTCGATGCGTCGCAGGCAGCTGTGGACCGCCGGCTCGTGGGTGGGGTTGAGCTTCTTCATGACCGTGCTGGTCTGGACAGAATCATACGCGTTTGTCTCTCCTTGCAGTGGTGCCCCGTGGTATGTTAGCTTTCGCGGATTCGGAACATTGCAGGGAAGGGGGCGTGTGCGCGCGGAAATTCTCAAGATCAACAGCGAGAAGCCGGAAGCGTCGCTGATCCGGTATGCCGCCGATCAGATTCGGGCGGGCCAGGTGCTGGGCATGCCAACTGATACCTTTTACGGCCTGGCCGCGGACCCGTTCAACTTGCGCGCCGTGGACCGGGTGTACGAAATCAAGTCACGCTCGCGGCACAAACCGCTTTCACTCTTGATCGAGAGCGAAGAGCAGGCCGAAGAGTTGACCAAGCCGCTGCCCGACGAGTTCTACAAACTGGCGCGCCGCTACTGGCCGGGGCCGCTGACCATCATCGTTAGAGCTGCATCGCGGCTTCCGCTGAAGGTGACTGCCAACACTGGCAACGTGGCGCTGCGCATACCGAGCGCCAAAATTCCGCTGGCGGTGGTGCAGGCGGCGCAAATCCCCATCACCGCGACCTCGGCGAATCTGAGTGGGGAGTCGGAGTGCACGACGGCGGAAGCGGTACGCGATCAACTGCAGGAGCGCATCTCTATCATCGTGGACGGCGGTACCTCGCCGCGCGAGATGGCTTCGACGATTGTTGACCTCACCGACGAGGAAGCCCGCTGGCGGATCATGCGGGAAGGGGCGATTCCTGCCCAGGATATCTCCGAATTCTTCGCACAAGGATGAGCGAAGCAGATGGGAAACGGCCTTGGCGACGCCATTGGACGCTGTGGCTCGGGGCATTGGCTGCAGCGGTCCTCATTTGGCTGGCTTCCATTTGTGCCGGAATCGTCGGCGAAGCCTCGCGACAGGAAATTCATTCTGCCGATGCCATCGTAGTGTTCGGCGCGGCAGAGTATTCCGGGCGTCCGTCCCCCGTGTACCGCGCCCGTCTCGACCATGCCTTCGAATTGTTTCAGCGAGGCGTTGCTCCGGTCGTCATCACCACGGGGGGAGCCGCGGCGGATCCCAGTTTCAGCGAGGGCGGGGTGGGCCACGATTACTTGATGCATCGCGGAGTTCCTGACTCAAACCTGATTGCAGAAACCCAGGGCTCCGATACCGCCCAATCCGCCGAACGGATCGGGGTCATTATGCGCACCAATCACATGCATAGTTGCGTGGCGGTTAGCGATGGGTATCACGTTTTCCGTATCCGCAAGCTACTGGAGCATGAGGGGATGCAGGTGTATGTTTCGCCGCGCCCTGATTCGCGTCCGCACTCGCCGTGGCAGCGTGCGGAAGCGGTGCTGCGCGAGGCGGTTAGCTATATGGTGTGGCGGCTGCATGTCACAGTGTAGGGGTCTCGCAGACCGTCGCGCGGAAACCTCGTCCGGGCCCGCGCAGGTGGAACTTGGCGAAACAACTTCGTACGCGATAATGCACCTTCCTGGAATGCGCATGTCGAAACTGATTTGTCTTGCTGTTCTCTGCTGCCTGCGGGGTGCGTGGATGCAGGCGCAGGAGTGGAGTGCAAATGCCTACGTCACGGGGATGACGGTTGTCGGAAAGCCGGATTCTACCTGTCCGCCTATTGTCGCCTGGGTCGAGCCAGACACTCCTGCTGCGAAGGCCGGAATCCAACCGGGTGACCGCTTACTCGCGGTTGACGGCCACCACGAAAGAGACATCCTGCAGTGGCGGCCGTTGCTTCGCACCAAAGATCCAAAACCGAGCACAATTGAACTCGAAGGCGAGCACGGTTCCTACACTGTCACGGTAGGACGCATCAAAGCTTTCGTTTTGTACGAACGAGAAGGTTGGAAAGTGGGCCCGGATGGCGGGGTGTATCCGAAGAATGCAACCGAAGCTGAGATGCAACGAGTCAGCAAGATGGGTCCAGAGCCACCCGTCAGCGAAAAGGTTTTCCCAGTGGGACACTATCCCGCCAATCTTGAACTCTACTATCCGGGCTTCGAGATATTCGTATGGAAAGAGCCGCAACCCATGACAGTCGGCGGCATTGAGGATGGACCGGCGGAAAAAGCTGGAGTTCACTATGGAGACGCGATCGTTTCCGTCAACGGCATCAACCCGCATGGAAAATCGATCGCGGAACTGGAGCCGCTCTTTAGCAGTGCGAAGCCGGCAACGATGAAGCTAGTCATCGATCGCGACGGTGCAATCAACACATTCACCTTTGAATTGGCCAAAGCGTCGCAGATAGCGGCTGCAAACCACAAACAGATGTACGAAGGCAGAATGATTCCCGCTGCCATCCCTCCAGCCTACCTACACTGCTTTGAAGCTTCGCCGAAGGCTCGGTAGACGGCAAGCCCGTCTACCAGCCCATCCTTTTTCTCAGTTCCGTGATGTGCGCCACGTGATGCTGGCCGTGCCAGGAATAGAGCGCCAGATTCTTCTCCAGAGACACGACGCCCATTTCCGGATGACGGAAAGTCCGCTTCCAGTCCGCTGGCTGCAGAGTGCGCAACAGGCGGACCCATCGGTCATGCAGTGACTCCAGCAGCGCCAGCGAAACTTCCAGCGGTGTCGACTGGACTTCCGGCGTGCCTGCCCAGCGGTCTTCCATGTACGGTTTGATGGTGGGTTCGTCTTCGGTGAGCGCCAGCTTGAAACGAATGTAGGAGCTCATATGACTCTCGGGGACGTGGTGCACAACTTGGCGAACCGTCCAACCGCCTTCACGATAGGGCGTTTCAATCTGCTCTGGGGAGAGATTCTTGATAGCGGCGCGCAATGCTGCGGGGGTTTGCTCGATGTCGTCGATGAATTTGCTTCGTTGCGCTTCGCTGGATGGGCCGTCGAACTTGAATTTGCCAATAGGATACCGCGGATCACTCATGTTCACCTCGGCGGTGGGATTCGGTTACAGAAATCAGATGAACGTGGTGGGAAGAAGGCTGCAAAGATTCTAGGAGTAGAGCCTCGCGGGCGCGGCGTGGCTCGCGCGTCCAGGGCGAAACTCAGATTCCTCGTCACTTCGCTCCTCGGAATGACAGTGGATGGGTGTGTTGGCAGTCTAAACGTCGCAAGCGACGGTTCTACGGAGAGCTCAAACCAGCAGGGAGGCGGTGGCGGCGGCGATTAGAGTGCCGAGGAAGTTTACGGCATCGTTGTTCAGCAGTCTTCGTCGTTCCAGCACAGCGCCCAAGAAGCTGTCCGTGATCATGCCGGCCACTGCGGCCGCGATCGAAATGCCCAGCCACCTGAGAGGAACCAGTCGGGTTAAAACACACACCCAACTGACCACGATGGCGGCTGCGATACCAGCCACGGTTCCTGCCCAACTCACTCCCCCGTCTGTGCCCGCGGCCACTTCTTCCCAAGTGGTGATCAGCCGCGCTTTTGTGCTTCGAGCCTGACCCAATTCGCTCGAAACCGTGTCCGCTGCCGCCTCGGACAGCGCTGCTGAAACCGCGAGCAGGAAAACCGCCTTTCCCGTAAGCGCTGAAAATCCGGCGCAACTGGCGGCCACGACCAGGTTGGCCAGAACCTGCAATGCGGTTCTACCATCGAGTTTTTCAGCGGTTCCCAACTTTTCTTTCCGGCGATAACCGAAGCGAGTGGAAATCCAGGTGAGCGCGAACACCGCAACCAAAGCCACAAATGCGCCGGGTCCCGCTCCCACGTACAGCAGAAAGCAGAGTGCGGCTCCGGCGATGGCGCCGGAAAAACTCACTCCTCGCACCCAGCGGGCCAGCGCTGTGAATGAGACGGTCACGATGAGGGCAGTCCAGAGCGGATGCGCCGGGCTCAGTTCGGCCAAAGTCCTCACGCCTCGGGTCAGGTCAGGCACTGGGAATATTCTCGCGCAATTCAAAGCGATCTGAGATCATTTTGTAGCGCCGCCGTCCCGGCGGCTGTCGCGGGGGCGTCTCGCTCCCATCTGCGAAGGCAAGATGCCCTCGCGACAGCCGGCAAGATGCCGGCGCTACAAGTCGGGCGATTGCAGGTGCCACGCTCGATACTACTAGGCATAGGGTTGCGCTCGGCTCGGCCCCAGTGTATCGTGCTTTCACTCTGGGTTACTGGGGCGAGCTTTGTGCATCAAAATGTTGGATGTAGTTTAAACTCACAATCGCAAGCGCGTGGAGTCTCCGTGGCTGGGGCGCACGCTTCGGTCACAAGGTGAACTATGGCAGCTTCGGTTTGGTCTGGTTATCTTACCTTCGGTTTGATTTCAATGCCGGTGAAGCTGTTCTCCGGCGCGCGCAGTTCGGGGATTTCCTTCAACATGCTGCATCGCGACGACCTGTCCCGCCTAAAGCAGCAATATGTTTGTCTCGCGGACGGCAAAGTCGTGGAGCGTAGCGACATCGTCAAGGGTTACGAGTTCCGCAAGGACGAGTATGTGGTCATCGAGCCGGAGGAAATCAAGAAGATTGAGCCCAAGACTGCGAAGACGATGGAGATTCTAGAATTCGTCAAAACCAGCGAGGTCGATCCGGTTTTCTTCGAATCATCGTACTACATGGTTCCAGACGAGGCTGGCAGGCGGCCCTATGCGTTGCTGACCAAGGCGATGGAGGAGAGCGAATACGTTGCCATCGCCCAGCTCACCATGCACAACCGCGAATACACGGTTTTTCTGCGCCCGCATGAAGGCGGAATGATGTTGCACACCATGTACTACGAAGAAGAGGTTCGGAAGGTGGAAGGATTCGGCGCTCCTGACGTTGAACTCAAGGATGCGGAGGTCAAGGTCGCGCATCAGCTGATCGAGGCGCTCGCGGCGGATTGGGAACCCGAGAAATATCACGACAGCTTTCAGGACAATCTCAAGAACCTGATCCAGACCAAACTGGAAGGCGGCAAGATTGCCGAGGTGGAGAAGCCGAAGAAGTTGGCTCCGGTTGTCGACTTGATGTCGGCGCTCAAGGCGAGCCTCGCTGAGATGGAAGGAAAGAAAAAGCCGGCCGCTCACGCGGGTCAGGACGCTGCGGCTGCAAGAAAGAAATCGGGCGGAAGGGGTTGAGCCCGCCCGCCCTGTTTGCTTTCGCGACTAAGGCGTCAGCTTGAATACGACGCCGCAGCCGCTGGGGAGGCTCCTCGGGAGTTTCGTGTCAACATCCAAGCTTGATGCTGCCCCTTGCTCGCCAAGATAAGCCTCCTAAGCGCACTGCAACGTAACATGCGTCTCTTAAGGGCCGATGGTCGGAAATTTGATGCTGTCCAACCAAGCGTTGCTCCGCTGGCATCATTCAGAAGAACTGACGGCTGACTGGACGAAAAAGAATGCGGGTGGGTGTCGCTAGCGCAGATTGCAGCCAGCCGTTAGAATAAAGAACTCTTCCTCGATTGTATGCAGATCTTTCGGCTGGGGTGTCGATGATTGGGGTGCGCACAGCGGCGTTTCTGGTTCTCATGCTTATTTGTACCAGTTGTGGAGATGTCTATCGCCCCGTTGCTACTCCCATCGCGCCGAACCCGCCCAATCCTGGTTTCTCTCACGTGGCGCTGGTGATCAGCGGCAACGGTTCCAGCCACCCTGGCGCCAGCACCTCGATTGATGTCTCCGGGGACACTGCCGTATCTCAATCTACGGTGGGCCTCATGCCGGTGCATGCTGTGTTGGTGCAGAGTGGCACCAAGGTGTATGTTGCGAATAGCCTTGATGACACAGTTTCCACGTTTTCTCCATCCACCGCTGCGCCGGTGACGACGATAAGTTTGCCCGCTGGCTCGACGCCAAGCTTCGTGGCTACGGCAGAATTCGCTACGGTTTACGTTGCCAACTCTGGTAACAATACCGTCTTTGCGATTTCGATCACCAGTAACGTGGTGGAGCCACCTCTTTCAGGAATTCCGGTTGGCGTCAATCCAGTGGCGCTAGCGGAAACTCCCAACCAGCAGTATCTCTACTCGGCAAATCGGGGCATCGGCGGCAGTGGTGGTTCCGTGACCAGCATCAATCCCGTCGACCGCAGCGTGAATCCTCCCATAGCGAACGCCACCTGGGTTTCCCCGGTGTCGGTCGTGGCCCGGTCGGACAGCAATCGAGTTTATGTGCTGGATGAGGGCAGTGGCTTGGTTTCGTCGATTGATACCGCTTTAAACAGCTTGGCCAATAGCGTTTCGGTCGGCATTGGGGCGAACTTTATGGTTTACGATCCGACGCGAAATCGCCTCTATGTGGCAAACCCGGCTAAAAATACGGTGACATATCTGGATGCATCGAGTGATGTGCTTTCGGCTGTGACTATCCCTGTAGCGAATCCGGTCTCAGTGGCTGCTCTGCCCGACGGAAGCCGGGCCTATGTATCGAGATCCTCGGTCAGCGGAGGGAATGTGACGTCTCAAGTCACAGTCATCAACGCCGCGGACGGAAGCATCAGAACCACGATTCCTTTGGGCGCGGTTGCACAAGTGTGCGCTTCGAACCCGTCGGAGCTGTCAATCGCCGCTGCGGCGGACAGTTCCAGAGTTTATGTGGGGAATTGCGATGCGGGAAAGGTAGCTGTCATTCAGACATTGAACGACACGCTGCTGCTCCAGGTGCCTGCGCCATTGAGCGCGCTGTTCTCACACGGGAGTCCACTTCCGCAGAACCCGGTGTTTGTTGTGGCGGGGCCATAATGGGATGGTTGCCGCTACTTTCGGCGTCCCGGTACTGCAGCCTTGCTTCAGCCAACGCCTAATTCCTCGATCCTGACACGGTTGATCCTAGTGCCCCGCGGCTGCTGCCCGTTCGTGCGGTCGAGAGCAGTTATGTCGTAAGGCGATATTCAGGAATACGCTGCCAATACAGGTGTCGAAGCATATGACCAGCGCCTCGGTGTCTTCACTGCTTTTCGGGCCATGCTCGGAGGTGTGCAATACAGGCGGATGCACGCGAAAATGGAACCCCTGATCGTTGAGCGAAGTGACGGCGTTACCAATCACCTGGTTAGCCAACTCGCACACGGTTTCCCGCACCAGTTCGTCCGATTCTGGCAATTCGGCTCCCGCGAACCGGCTGGCAAGAGACACCGCGGTATTCGGATCGAGATCGATGACAATGCGGCCTTCGATGTCGCCGGTCACCCAGATCAGCGCGGCCACTCCTTTGCGGCGGTAAGCCTCTTGCTCCATGCTGAGGTTCCCGACGGATGTGGGAGACTGCAATCCCTGCGCCAACACGGCGTCCGCCGCATTGATGAAAGGCTGGATCAGCTCCATTTTCATTTCAGGCCCCCGCGCCCGCAGCATGCGCTGCAGTGCCATCCTCACCCATCACGTACTTAATCACTTCGTACAAGACCTCCGGCTTCACCGGCTTCTGTACGAAATGACGCGCGCCACGCTGCAGGGCCGCCACGATGTTCTCCTGGTATCCCACGGAAGACACCATGACAATGCGGGCTTCGGGATGTTGCTGCACAATCTTCTCGGCAGCCTCGATGCCCTCCATTTGGGGCATAGTGATGTCCATGAGCACGATGTCGGGCTTTAGGCGCTCATATTCGGATATGGCGGTCACGCCGTCTCCGGCTTCGCCCGCTACCTGGCCACCGAATGTCTCGATCATCCGGGCCAGATTCTTGCGTGCGAAGACGGAATCGTCCACTACCAGGTAGCGGACTGGCTGACCGTCCTTACTGCGTTTCACTGCTACAAACTGCTCCATATACAACCTCCCGCCGCTTCAAGTTCCGGCATCCTGTTCTTGCCTGCCGGACAAAAATCAGATCTTGCCGACTCCAGCGGCTTTACCGCCGTCTTCGGACTCCGTCTTACCGCCGACCTTCCGATCCGGCATGGTCTGGGCTTGCAAGGTATTGGCCAGCGCGTCGAGGGGTACGACTCGCACCGCATAGCCGCGCTCGATGGCAGCTTTCGGCATCCCATAAACCACGCACGATTCCTCGCTCTGGGCGATGGTCATCCCGCCCGCTGCCTTTACCAGACCCAGCCCCTGAGCTCCGTCCTCTCCCATCCCGGTCATGAGTACAGCGATGCTTTTCTCCCCGAATTCCTCGGCAACACTCTTAAATAGCACGTCCACTGATGGACGATGCCCATTCACGCGCGGTTCATCGTTGAGCACGGCCACGTCGCCCATCGGCAATCGCTTGGCTTTAAGGTGACGGTTGCCGGGGCAGACCAGGGCCCGTCCGGCCAGCAGAAGGTCCCCCGACTGCGCCTCCTTGACCGTGATGGCGCAGATTTCCTCCAATCGCCGGGAAAACATTTCAGTAAATCCTTCGGGCATGTGCTGCACGATCAAAATAGTTCCGGGAAAATTCTTAGGCAACTGCGGCAGTAAGTATTGCAGCGCCTGCGGTCCGCCCGTGGAGACCCCGATGGCTACGATCTTCGTGGCTCGAGTCTGAGCGTGAGGTGTGGTTTTGAAATACGGTTTCGGAGATTCACCGGGCGGTCCGATGGCGACTCGACGGCTCTGGGCGGCAGCCTTGATCTTAGCAATGAGTTCGCGGGCGATTTCCGGCATGTTGGCCGAAACATCAGTAGGTTTGGCTACGAAATCGAACGCGCCCATGGAAAGTGCCTGAAGCGTTACCGACGCTCCCTCGGTGCTGTGGGAACTGACCACGATGACTGGCAAGGGGTGGCGCAACATGATCTCTTTCAGCATGTCCAGGCCGCCCATGCCCGGCATGTCGAGATCAAGCGTCACCACCTGGGGCTTCATTTCCTCGATCTTTTTCAGACCAAAGTTCCCATCCATGGCGGTGCCTACAACCTGAATCGAGCTGTCGGTTTGAAGGATTTGTGGAATCAGCTTGCGCATGAGCGCTGAATCGTCCACCACCAACACGCGGACAGGCGGTGTCATGGCTGTCCTCCCACTGCACTTTTTGCGATGCGCGCCCGATCGGAATGCGACAGTAACAGACCCATGCCGGCACCGCCAACCGTATCGGGCCGTGAATTGGCGAAGCGTTCAACGATGGCGGCGAGATTCAGAATAAGCACTACGTGACCGTTACCCAGAATCGACGCGCCACTGACCAGGTCGGTCTCCGCAGTCTGCTCATCAAGTGCTTTGATGACCAATTCCTCTTCGCCCTCGATCGCGTTCACCAGTAACCCAAGTTTGCGCTCGCCCACGGCGATCACGAGCACGAAGACTTTTTCCGGCCGACCTTCGTGCTGCTCTTCCCGTGGACGCCCCAAGCGAGCCACCGGCAGCACCTGATTGCGTAGCTGCAAAACTTCGCAGTTATCGACTCGATGGATATCGGATTCATTGGCGCGAGCGATTTCCGCCACGGCATTCAACGGAATGGCGTACAGACGCTGCTCTACGCGAAAAAGTAGGGCTTTGATGATGGCAAGGGTCAGTGGCAACTGCAGCCGGAAGGTGGAGCCCTGCCCCGCGTGGCTCACCACATGCACCGTGCCCTTCAGCCGATGCAAAACGCTTTGCACTATGTCCAGACCCACGCCACGGCCTGAAATTTCGGTAATCTCATCCGCCGTGCTGAATCCCGGACGGAAGATGAAATCCAGAATATCTGCTTCGCTGAGACGGCTGGCTTCTTCCGGCTTCAAGAGATTTCGTTCTATGGCTCGGGTCTTGACCTTTTGCGCATCGATGCCGCTGCCGTCGTCACTGATTTCCACGATGACCTGATTGCCCTGGTGGTAGGCCTCGAGCCGGATCGTTCCCTGCGCCGACTTGCCGGCGCGGGTACGTTCCTCCGCGCTCTCAATGCCGTGTCCAATTGCGTTTCGAACCAAATGCGTGAGCGGCTCAGCAATGGCATCCAGCAGGCTCTTGTCCAGAGCAGTGTCTTGCCCGTTCAGAACCAGGTTGACCTGCTTGTCACATTGCTTGGCGACATCCCGTACCATGCGGGGAAATCGCCGGAACAATTGCTCGACCGGCACCATGCGGACCTTCATCACCGAGCGCTGTAGATCATTCAACACCCGCGACTGAAAGGCCATGGCGTCGGCGAGGCGACCGCGGATGGCTTCCTTGGGATAGCGGGTGGCGAGTTCATTGAGAGCTTGCTGCAGCATGGATTTCCCGATGATCAGTTCGCCTACAAGATTGAGCACGGTATCGATGCGCTCCGCGTCCACCCGCAAGACATTCTCCGGGGGCGCGGGAGCCGCCTTGGCCGCGGTCTCGCGCTCCGGCAAGGACGGGCTGACGACGGTTTCGATTTCCTGGGCCGGATCGGCTGCGACCTTTGCATCGACCTCCTCGTCGGTATGGGCGGCAGTGGTATGGGCTGGGTTAAGCTTCAGCGCATCTTCGCCAGTTTTTGCCTTCGGGACCACCTTCTGCGCTGGGGTTGCAATGTTTACGATTTTTACTTGCGAAATGATGGTCGGGATACGGCACTTTGCGGTTAGATATTCCAACGTGTGTTCACTCGCCACCAGCAACTGGAATTGCATCGCGTTCTTGGCGGATCCCGGTTCCGGGCGAGTTCCCAGCACTTCGCCGCTTTCCGCGAGTGCCTTGAGTATCAACTGCTGGGCCGCGATGGGCATGGCGCAGTTAGGATCAATCTGCGCCGTGACGTGATACACCTGCTTACCCTGCCCCAGCGCCGCCTGCGTAGCCAGCTTCTCATACTCGGTCCATACGACTTCAGGGGCGGAGCCTGCCCGGGTTTTCGGGGAGCGCGGTTTCCGGGTTTTCGAGCCGCGCGCCATTTTGCGGATCATCTTGCGTACCGCTTCTGCCGAAGGCAGTTCCGCCCCGTCGCGGTAGGAACTCAGCATCGCGCTGAATGCATCCGCCGCGGCGAAAGATACTTCCGCGAGGGCAGTGGGGGTGCCGCCTGTCTCCAGGGCCAACGCATCTTCCAATTCATGCGCCAGTTCGCTGAGTTCGTGGAAACCCACCGCGGCAGAATCGCCCTTGAGGGTATGCACGATTCTCCGGATGGTACGCACAGTTTCAAGATCGCCTGGTTGCTTTTCGAGCTTCAGGGTCTGTTCGTTGAGCGATTGCAGCAATTCCAGTGCAGTCTCAAAGAAGAGATCCTTCAATTCCGCCGCGCGTTCGTCCGGGAACTGGCTCACGACGTCACCTCGATCTGCTGATACGCGGTACCAGTCTCGCGGTAAATCATGTTGAATTTGTCCGTCAGCCCCAACAGGCTCTCCGCATGGCCTACGAACAAGTAGCCGCCCGGATTCAGGCAGCGGTAAAATTTCTCTACCAGACGCTTCTGCTCGGCTTCATCGAAATACATCATTACGTTGCGGCAGAAAATAACATCGTTGCGCTGTGGCAGATATTCCGTTTTCAGGTTGTGGAAGTCGAAATGGACTAGTTCCTTAAGCGCCTTCTTGACTGCATAGCGGTCGCCAATTTTGTCGAAGTGACGAAGCCGATAGCTGTAGTCGACCGAAGCCATCTGATTTTCCGAGTAGGTTCCTTCCTGGCCTGCGCGCAAAACTGAATAACTGATATCGCTGGCGAGAATTTCCAGTCTCCACGGCGGAGGGATCAGAGGCTTGGGAAAGGGTGTGTCGTAGCTCGAAGGATTGCGCAGAGCGTGGTAGGAGAGCGCGTCGGCAACCTGCATGGCCATGGTGTACGCTTCCTGGCCGGTCGAGCACCCGGCGCTCCACAGGCGCAAGGAAAAATCCCTCCGCTCGTGCTTGCGGCGAAGGATGTCGTCGAGAACGTGTTTATGGAACAGATCCAGCTGCGCCTTGTTGCGGAAGAAGCTGGTTTCATTGACCGTGAGATTTTCCAGCAGCTTGCTTAATTCCTCTTTCCCTTCGTTGCTGATCAGCAGGCGATAATAGCTGTAAAAGGAGTCCAACTTGCATTCTTTGAGGCGACGTTGCAAACGATCCTGCAAAAAATCGGCGCGGCGCGAGTCGAAATGCATTCCGCACTCCTGATACACCAGCGTCTGCAGGAGTTTCAGTTCGGGTTCGGTGATTTGTGCTTGTGCTCCCGCGGTCCCCATGCTTTCTCGATGTCACCTGTCCGTGCTGCTATTTCGAACCCGCAGCGCCCCGTGCGCTTTCCGCGGAAGCGGGCTGCCCTGCATTCTTAGCTGCCTCGCCCTTCAGTCGCGTCCCGCTGAACTCCAGCACTTTGTCAATGTCCAGCAAGACGATCAGCCGGCCCTGGTACTTGCCCAGCCCGGTCACACAGTTCAGTCCGCCTTCGACAAACTCGGTTGGAGAGGGGTCAATATCCGCGGCTGGAATCTTGAGCACGTCGGAAGCGGAGTCGACGATCAGCCCGCAAAGCCGCCCCCGGTGCTCGACCACGAGGATTCGATTGCGCTTGCTGGGAGCGACCGTAACCTCCCCCAGCCGCTTGCGCAGATCGAGGACGGAGACAATCTTCCCCCGCAAATTAATCACGCCCTCGACGTAGTCCGGAGCGTCGGGCACGGCGGTAATTTCGGGCACCCGCACGATTTCGCGCAAGGAAGTGATGGGTACCCCGTAGGTCTCGTGCCCCACCTTGAAGCCGACGATGTGCAGTTCACGGTTCATTGCTGGAATCCCGAAGATCAGTTAGCCGATCCGGCGGCAGCCTGCCGAACCCTGCCTTTGGCGCTTTTCTCTTCATGGTAGGAGGCCACCGCTTCCGTCTGCTCCAGCATGAATCTGCCCATGGAGTCCAGCAAATCGCGCGACATCTTTGACATCTGTTCCGCCGAGGCGGCGAGTTCGGTCGAGCCCGAGGTGGTGCTCTGTACCAACTCGCGCATCCGCTCCATGGCTTTGACTACTGCATGCGCCCCCGAGGCCTGTTCCTCCACCGCCGAATTGATTTCATGGGTTATTTCGTTCAATCGCGTGGTGGCACGGGCAATCTGCGAAGAGCCGTGCGACTGTTCGTTGGTGGCCGCGCCAATTTCCTGCGCGAACTTGTACACTTCCGTGACCACATTGGAGATCTTGCGCAGCGCGGTATTCAGTTCTTCTCCGTGACCCAGCCCCTCGTTCACGATGGAAGTACTGCGGTTCATGTTTTCAACCGCCTTGCGGGACTCCTTCTGGATGCTTTGGATGAGTTCAGAAATTTCCTTGGTGGACTGGGCCGACTTTTCCGCCAGCTTTCTAACTTCGTCGGCGACCACGGCGAAACCCAATCCATGCTCCCCGGCGCGCGCCGCTTCGATGGCGGCATTCAGCGCCAACAGGTTGGTTTGTTCCGCCAGATCATCGATCACTTCAATGATCTTGCCGATGTCGTCTGCTCTTTGACCCAGAACGCCGATGATCTCGCCCGAAGATTGGATGGTAGTGTTGATGCGATTCAAACCATCGGTCGCTTTCTCCATGGTGGCGATACCGCTGTGGACTTCCTCGCGCGAGCGGTTGGAAATGTCCAGCAGCACCTTGGCGGTGTCCGCCACGCGCTGGATCGAGGCCACCATCTGATCGATGGAAGCGGAGGTCTCGCTCACGCTGGAAGCTTGCACCTTGGTGCTCTTCACCATGTTCTGCACGTTGACACTCATTTCGTGCATGGTACTGGTGACTTCGTCAATGGCCGAAGAGGTTTGCAGACTGATCTTCGCCGATTCGTCGGAAGCTCCCGCCACCTGGTTGGACGCGCTGGCCACCTGCTGCGCCGCATCGCGCCCGTTGCGCACCAACTTTCGCAAACCCTCGATCATGCGCGAGAAGGCCTTACCCAGAGTGTCATTCTTGGACCGGGGCTGGACGTCAACCCCCAGATTCCCGCCCGCGATGGCCTCTGAAACCGAAGCCATTTCTTTCAGGTAAGTAACCATCTTGGCAAAGGTTTTGGCCAGCTCGCCGATTTCATCGCTGCGATGGATGTCGATTTCGTGGTCCAGATCGCCAGCGTCGGCAATTTGCCGGGCAATCCTCATCAGATCGTTGAGCGACGTGCTGATGGATCGGGCGGTGGTGTAAGCAATGACGACTCCCAGTGTCAGCGCCACCAGTGTGCTGAGTAAAGCGATCACGAAGGTAGCGGTTCCCGCGGTCTCGTCGGACTTTCTCCTCGCCTCAAGCACCTTGGTATTTTCGAGGTCAGCGGCATCCAGATATTCGCTGGCGTTTTTCACCCAGGAGGAAGCGTCTTTTTGCAGATAGAAAATCTGAAGTTCGGCTACGGTGGCGTTGCCGCTATCCACTTCCTTGCGCTTCTCGATTAACGGCGTGGCAAATTCGCGAGCCCAGTTCTGCTCGCTGGTCGATACTTTCCCCAGTGCAGTCCGCTGCTCCTCGGATGTCGTAAGGTTCTGGCCGGCCTGCAGCTTTTCCTGCAGTAGCCGCATGCCGTCGTTTAACCGATCAACTTCGCGGGTGTCTCCGCTCAGCAGGTAGTTGCTCAGAGACAGGCGGTTTTGCATCATCTGGAAGCGGATCTTGTCGGTGGTTTCCGCCATTTGCAGCGCCTGCGAGGCTGAGGCCTTGGCGCTATGCTCCCGTTGCACGGCGATGAGATTGATCAGGAACAGCACCACGACCATCGCAAGGACGGCTCCGAAGTTTAGGTAGAGTTTCTTGCCAATCGTCATTCGCTGTTCCTCCGCTCGTTTCGTTTCCCAGCCGGCGCCCCCCCGGCACCTGGCTGCATCTGACCTAAAAGTCGGGTCTGCACTCTCGGGTTGAATCCAGTGCCGGTGGATTCGGGCCCGATTAATTCTGTGGTAAGAACTTGAACTCTACCGTTCCGCTATTCTCGACGTCCGCTGGTTCAAATTTCCACTTCTTCAACGCATCCATAGCTGCGTTCACCAGGAGAGGGTTCCCGCCTACTACCTTGGTGTCTTTCAGGTTTCCACTGGCTGAAACCACTACCAGCACCTTTACCGTGCCCGTGATGTTCATCCGGCGCGCCAGTTCTGGATAAACCGGAGCTACCTTCGTCTTCGCTTTGCGAGTCAATTCCCCCTGCGCCACGGCGGGTAAGGGATGGAACATTGCCTCCGACGCCGCTAACGCCAAGAGGCCGACCATTGTCCATTGCCGCATCTTTTGCAGAGACACTGCTCCACCTCGTGACGAACCAGCCCTTTATCACAGCAATGTTCTTGCCACCCTCAGGGCGTCCCGCGGGATGTGGTGACGCTGCATTTAAGAAGCTTTTAATCAGCAGCTTAGACAGGTATTGTCTAGCAGTTTGGTTTCCTTCTGGAGGATTTAATTCGTCTCACGAGTCCCTCTTCTTCTCAGACTGAGACACTACCCCGCCTTCTACCAAGATTTCACAGTTCGGCACCTCAACTGTTTATTTCCTTGACTCAAATTGAGATCGCAGTCTATTTTTCCTGTATATTCAATTACTTGTAGTTTGGCGGTGCTAGGCGGTGCCCGTCTCATGCATACCGGAGATTCAACGGTGCTGGAAAATACCCGCCCTCGCTCGGACGATGCTTTCGAGAAACTGCTCTTGCGATTCTCCAAGGCGGCCTCCCATGGAACTCCAGCACCAGCATTGATCCGCCTCTTCTGCCAGGCTACGCGCGAGTTCTTTCACGTGGATGGCACCTACTTCTGGCACCGCGATTCCGCCGAGGAACTGGTGGGCGCCGAAGCTGATGGCTTGATGGCCGCTGAGTTCCTTGGCCGCCGGCTCAAGGGGCGCGAGAGCGCGCTTGCCCTGGAGGCTATGCGCCAGCGCAGAACGGTGTATGTGAATGATCCGGCTCCAGGCCGTTATCCCATGGCTGCTGAATTCCATGCCAAATCCCTCATGGCTGCGCCTCTGCTGGTTTCGAATGAAGTGATCGGCGCCGCAGTCTTCCTGCAAGCCTCGGAACCGGATTATTTCAACGACGATCTTGCCGCCCAGGCGACGATCCTTGTGGGCCAACTAGGTACCTTGTTGGAAGCGAGCCGTTTGACGGAGGTGTCGCGCGAGGAGCATCACCGCGCTGAGACCCTGGCGCAAATCGCTCAAGCGGTACATGCCGCGCCCGACTCTTCTGCAGTGGCCCAGGCTGTGGCGGATCGCTTGCGAGTTCTGCTTCGCACCCCGTTGGTCTGCATTCTCTTGCGCCAGGGGAAGACCGTAGGACTGCATGCCGTGGCCGCTGAGTCCCCGCAACTGGCAACTTCGGCCCGTGCTCGCTTTGACCGCAAAGGCTTGCAATTTGCGGCCGACCTCGCCGCCCGCGCGATTGCCGCCGGCGAACCCATCACGGTTGCCATTGATCCCGTCAGCCACGCCCTCGGCGACTTGGTCCCCGCGGGAATGCTGTTGGCCGCTCCCATATCCACTTCGCGGGCCGAGGGAGCCGTGCTCATCTATCCGCGTAAGGATGGCGCTTTCAACCACGAGGAGAAGTCATTGCTCTCGGCAGTGGCCGGGTTTGGAGCCGTCGCCATCGCCAATGCCGAGCTATACGGAACCGCCCGCGCTCAGGCTCATGAACTGCATCAACTCCTGAACATCCTGTCGGAACTAAGCACGGTCGGAAATCTCGACGAGTTCTTGCGGCAATTTGTGGTTCGCGCCGCCAACTTTTTGGGCTTTGGCCGGGCCTTCGTCGGATTCCTCGAAGCGGGGGCGTTTCGGATTCGCTGGGGAGCCGAAAACGGCCAGCCCCGCCCAGTGGACCAGGTTCTAGGGGAAGGCGTCGCCAGCCGCGCCCTGCTCAACCGAGAGCCTTTCTGGGCCAACGATCTTGCCCAGACTCTGGGTGCCGATCTGGAGATGGTTGCAAAGTTCAAGGTGCACCAGTTCCTGGCCGTACCGTTGCTGGGGGCCGGAGGACGCCTCTTGGGCCTGCTCGGAATGCTTGACCGCTTGGACTCTTTGGGAATCTCGCAAGAGAACGTACGTTCGGCGCAGGCATTGGCGGCTCAGATCGCTGTAACCCTCGAGGCGACTCGCAATCTGTATCTCTCCGAACAACACCGGCGCCGTGCCGAATCGTTGAAGGGTCTCGCGCTGGAGTTGAACTCCCATCTTCAGCTTCCGGAGTGCGCCAGGAATTTTGTGATCCGTGCCGCGGACCTGATGGGGGCGCCAGCCGCTGCTTTCGCTGTCCAACAAGGCCCCGCTCTGGAAACGCTTGTGCTCCACGGGGCGTCAGCGACTGGTCCTCCACTGAACTCGTTGTTGCGCCGCTTTGATCACGCCCTGATCGACGCATTGGCACAGCATCCTGCGGAAATCGTTTCTGCGCGCGCCGCCGATCTGTTCGGTTCTGAGATGAGTGCGCTCCTGGGTTGGGAGGACTGCAACCTGGTGCGGCTGCTGGGTTCGGCGGGCGATCTGGTGGGGGTCTTGTGTCTGGCGAATCGCGCAAAGCCTCTGGGGGAAGAGGACGAACCACTCCTCCAGGCCATTGCGACCCACGCCTCGGTGGCCCTGGAGAACGCGCGGCTGTTCACCCGCATGGACCAGGCGAACCGGCATTGGATTGAGATCTTCGACGCCATCACCGACTTCATCGTCGCCCACGATCCATCCGATCACGTTCTGCGGGTGAACCGTTCGCTGGCTGATTTCATCGGGGTCCAGCCGCATGAACTCATAGGCGTAAACATGGGCGCCTTATTGGCGATGGGAAAGGACGCGCCCCTACGCTCCTGTCCCTTCTGCCGCTCGACTACCGATGTAACCACCGACGAATACGTTCTCCCCGTTCTGGACCGAACCTATCTGGTATCGACTTCGCGGGTTCATGCGGCCAATAGCGAAGGTCTCCAAACCATCCACGTGCTCAAGGACATTACCGACCGCCGCGAAGCAGAGCGGCGCTATCGCGAGCTCTTCGACAATATTCAGGAAGGAGTGTTCTTCTCAACCCCCGATGGGCGCTTCATCGAAGTCAACGACGCCCTGGTCCGCATGCTCGGGTACCGCAGCCGTGAGCAGCTTCTCCAAGCCGACCTTCGCACGCAAGTATTTTTCTCCGCCGAACAATACGAGGAACTTGCCGAGCAAATGCAACAGTACGGTGTGGTACGGAATCGTGAGCAAAGTCTGTGCCGCCGGGATGGGTCGCCGGTTCACGGGTTGATCAATGCTTTTGCGGTGCGCGATGCCCAGCAACGCATAGTGCAGATCCGCGGCGTCATGCTGGATGTCAGCGGCCTGAAGACATTTCAATCCGAATTGCAGCGCGAGCGCGATTTCTCCAGCAAGATTCTAAACAATACCCAGAGCCTGATCCTGGTGGCGGACACTGCCGGACTGGTCAGTTACGCGAACCGGCGCTGGTATGACATGGGATATCAACAGAACCAACTGTTGAGCCGGCCCCTGGAAGAGCTCATCGTCCCTGCCCGGCGTCAGGTTCTTAACGAGGCATTTGCCTCAACCGTGGCCGGCCATCAGGTCGACAACCTGGAAGTGCAGATTGTGCATGGCGAAGGGCGAGTCGGATACTTCTCCATGAATTTGAGTCCCATGCGCGATGAGCAGGGCAATGTTGCCAGCATTGTCGTGGTCATGAGTGACGTCACCGACGCCGCTACGCTGCAGGCCAAAATGCTGCACGCGGAGAAGATGGCGGCTGTGGGCCAACTCGTCTCCGGGGTCGCGCATGAGGTCAACAACCCGCTTACCGCGATTCTCGGTTTTTCCGACCTGCTCATCGAGAATCCTGAAATCCCGGAGAGCGCCCGCAAAGATCTGCGCATCATCCTGGAGCAAGCCCAACGGACCAAGCAAATCGTGCAGAACCTGCTGAGCTTCGCTCGTCAGATGCCGCCGCAACGCCGCCTGGTGCAACTGAATACCATTCTCAGTCGCACGGTGCAGTTGCGCGCCTACGACCTCCACAGCCGGGGGGTTGAGGTTGTCGAGCAACTTGACCCGCAATTGCCTCAGGCGATTGGCGACGCGCAGCAGTTGCAACAGGTGTTCTTGAATATTCTCAACAATGCCTACGACGCCGTGCGCGATACCGGGCGGCCCGCACGTATCGAAATCAAGACCACAAACCGGGGCCGTTTTGTAGAAGTCTTATTTCGTGATAACGGTTGCGGGATCTCTTTTCCGGAACGTATCTTCGACCCATTCTTCACCACCAAGGAAATTGGCAAGGGCACTGGTCTCGGCCTGAGCATCTGCTATGGCATCGTGCACGAACACGGAGGCGAGATTGTTTGCCACAACAATACGGACGGGGAAGGCGCGACGTTTATCGTGCACTTGCCCGCCGTCTCAGAAACGGCTTCCGCTGAGGCCACTGCAGGAGTTATCCAGCCATGACAACCAGCCCGCCTGTAATGAAGCCCCCGACTTTGCCCGTGCTGCTCATCGAGGATGAGCCCGCCGTGATGGCCTACGTCCGAGCCGTTCTGGAGCGCAGCGGCTACGCCGTCGTGTCCACAGAATCTGGAGCTGCGGCTCTGCGGATACTCGAGTCGGAGCAGTTTCTGGGGGTGGTCTCCGACATGCGCACACCTGGCGGCGTGGACGGCGCCGATGTGCACGCCTGGTTGAGCCGTCACCGTCCCGATCTCGCTGCGCGCATCGTCTTCATTACTGGCGATATTGCCAATGAAGACACTGCTGCCACCTTGCGCAAAACCGGCGCGCCGTGCATAGAGAAACCCTTTCGGGTTCAACAGTTCATTTCAGTCATCGAAAAGACAATAGGGAAGGCACCGTGAGTGAAGATTTACGAATCCGCCTGTTGATTGTGGACGACGAGCAGAGCATCCGCCGGCTGTGCATGACCGTAGGCGAGGCGCTGGGCTTTACCTGCATGGAAGCCAACAGCGGCGAGACCGCGCTGGCCTTGCTCGAGGAACAGCCCGCGCACATGATTCTCACCGACATGGTTATGCCCAACATGTCCGGCCTCGAGTTTCTGGAGAAGGCGAAGAAGTTGCTCCCGCGCAGCGAGGTCGCCGTCATGACCGGCCACGGCTCCATTGAGACTGCCGTGCAGGCCATGAAACTCGGTGCCTACGATTACATCAGCAAACCATTTTCTCCGCTGGAAGAACTGCGCCTGTTCTTGCGCCGGATGGCCGAAAAAGTCCATCTGGTAGAGGAGAATCAATTTCTGCGCGAGCGTGTCGACACGGAATCCGACCTGCACGGCATCGTCGGCTCCTCTGCCAAGATCCAGGATGTGCTGCGCATGATCTCGCGGCTGAAAGATACGCGTACGCCAGTGCTCATTTCCGGCGAGAGCGGAACCGGCAAGGAATTGGTTGCGCGTGCCATTCACTTCCGCGGTACTTTCGCCAATCGTCCCTTCGTCGCCGTGGACTGCGGCTCGCTCGTCCCCACGCTCATTGAGAGCGAACTGTTCGGCTACGAAAAGGGCGCGTTCACCGGCGCGCTGAGGTCGAAGACAGGATTGTTCCAATCGGCCAACGGCGGGACCATCTTCCTCGACGAAATCGGCGAGTTGCCGCTGGAGTTGCAAGCCAAGCTGCTTCGGGTTTTGCAGGAGAAAGAAGTTCGTCCGGTGGGCAGCAATCAGAAAGTGAAAGTGGATGTCCGCGTCGTGGTCGCCACCAACCGCGATCTCGAGGCCGAGTACCGCAACGGCACCTTCCGCAAGGATCTCTACTTTCGCCTCAACGTGGTCACCGTCCATTTGCCAGCGCTGCGCGAGCGCCGCTCCGATATTCCCATGCTGACACACTGGTTTCTCGACCGCCACGCGCCCGACAGCTCGATGCAGGTCACCCACGCAGCGATGAAATGCCTGATGCAGTACGATTGGCCAGGAAACGTACGCGAATTGGAAAACTGCATCGAGCGCGCCGTGGCCTTGGGCGATGGCAAGACCATCGATCTAAGCGATCTGCCGCCCACCATCGCTACGGCCTCGCCTTCCCCCGAACCCGCGCCAGGGATGATTACAGATACGGTCTCCTCCACCGATCTGGAGGACATTGAACGGGCGACGATTGAGCGCGTCTTTGAACAAGTGAAAGGCGACAAAGCGCTGGCGGGGAAGATGCTCGGCATCAGCCGTGCCACCCTGTATCGCAAGCTCAAGCGCTATAACATTGGTGGCCGGCAAGAGATGGGGCCAGGAAGCCAGGCGCTGCAATAGTAGATTCGCTTGCAGCGCGGACTGCGGCGCCGGTCCAGTTAGTTATTCCAAACGGTGGCGGCCTTCTTGGCCGTTTTGTGCTCTTTCCTCACCATGCGTGCGACATCCCCGAGTGGTGCTGTTTGGGGCACGGTCCCCAGTTCCCAAAGCGGTCTCTCGCCCTGGGCATAAACATAGGCAAAATGTTCCAGCAGGTTCTTCTCCTCAGCCAGAGGGTGCTGAGAGGCATGTTGGTCATGGCTAGTCATCTGAACCGTATTGCTCAAGGTTGCAGCGCTCAGCGCCGCACCGCCAACCGATTGGGCAACTGCCGCGGTGGCGCAAAGAAGACAGAACGCAAAGAATGCAGTTTTCATCGTGTTTATCTCCAACTTGGGGAACCTATCGATCAGTCACCCGGCAAGAGAAATTCTGAAGTCTTCCGCCGTGGTTTCTGGTTCCGCCATGATAGGAGCAGGCATCGTACCAACCCGCTAAGCCTGAGGAACCGGGGCTTTAGAGATGCAACCGAATCGTACGATGGTGCAATTGTTTGCACAATTGTGGAGAGGTGTGAGGCTTTGAATCGTAGGCCCGAATATGTGGGGCATGATTCCCATATTGGTACCCATGTGTACTGTTTGGTACCGGGTACCCCCCTCCCCCCTTTGTGCGCAAAATCTAGAAAACAAGGGATCTAATGCGACTATGTGCTAGATTCTTTGAGTTTACAGGAGTTACACGCAAAATCTAGAGAACATGGG